>Ga0307996_1000066_pt1 | contig 28446 bp, 38 predicted proteins | sample Davwhametageno35_FD_203143 | JGI IMG/M metagenome (GOLD analysis project Ga0307996, IMG submission 203143) | Marine microbial communities from Davis Island wharf, Antarctic Ocean - #35 | ecosystem: Environmental > Aquatic > Marine > Unclassified | place: Antarctic Ocean: Davis Island wharf...
GAATTAAATTTGACATTATGAATAAACCTAAAGTAATATATTTTTAATTCGATACTAACATTTTTTATGTCAAAAACTATAAAATACGAAATGATGATTCTTCTAACAGAAGAATTTAATGATAATGAATTAAAAACTTGGGCTTTTAATTACGCTAAAACTTTAAGAAAACTGAATGCATCTGAAATTTCAGTAATTTCAAGAGGTAAACGAGGTTTGTCATACGAAATTGCAAATCAAAAACGTGGGAATTTTATTCAAATTAATTTTTCAAGTATTCCAAAACATATCGAGAATTTTTCAAGTAGTTTAAAATTCGACTCAAATGTTTTGAGATTTTTGGTTTTAAATAAAACAAATAACGTAAAAAAATTTTAATTTTTTTTTTACGTTATTAACTTGAATTAGAAATAAACATATGATAAAATCTGAGTAATAGGTATATCCTCAGTAGCTCAGTGGTAGAGCAATCGGCTGTTAACCGATTGGCCGTAGGTTCAAATCCTACCTGGGGAGTTTAAAATAAATTAAAAATATAGAAAATTATGAACAATCTGTTTGATCCTTTAAAAATTGGGGATAAATCATTTTCTTCACGTTTAATGTTAGGAACTGGAAAATATAGAAGTAGTGAAGATGCTGTCAAAAGTATTGAAACTAGTGAATGTGATATTGTTACCGTTGCTATTAGACGTTTACCCACAAATATAAATCAAGATAACATTAGTTTTCTTAAATCTTTAGATTGGGGAAAACTTTGGTTATTACCAAATACGGCTGGATCACAAACAGCAGAAGATGCTATTCGGATGGCATTTTTAGGTCATGAGTTAGCTTGTCAATTAGGTCAAGAAGATAATTTTTTTGTTAAACTAGAAGTTATCTCTGACCCAAAATATTTATTACCTGATCCAATAGGAACTTTAAAAGCAGCAGAATTTTTAGTAAAAAAAGGGTTCACTGTTTTACCTTACATTAATGCTGACCCTATGCTAGCCTTACACCTTGAAGATTTAGGATGTGCAACTGTTATGCCACTTGGTTCTCCAATTGGTTCAGGTCAAGGGTTGAGTAATTTATCGAATCTTCAAATTATTATTGAAAATGCGAATATTCCTGTTATTATAGACGCTGGAATTGGAGCTCCAAGTGAAGCTACTATGGCGATGGAGTTAGGGGCTGATGGTATCTTATTAAATACCGCAGTAGCTCAAGCGAAAATACCCGAGCAAATGGCTTTAGCAATGAAACTCGGTGTACAATCGGGAAGATTTGGTTATTTAGCTGGTCGAATGGAAAAGAAATATTATGCTACTCCTAGTTCCCCTATGAATCAGATTAGTCAAATAAAGTAAATATAAAACTATGTAATTAATGTTACATATTATTCTATACATTAACATATAGAATAATATGTAACATTAACATTAAACAATAAAATTTTTCATTTAATATTAATATTTTTTCGTCTCTCTTTAAATTATTTCTTTATTATTCGTACCTTTCCTACTGTATTATATTTTTTAAGAGAACTTCCGCCGCTTTCTTTTGGTACACTTTCTTCTTCTTCAATTTTTGATTGAACTTTTTCTTCTACCTGAACTTTACTAAAATCTACATTACTATAATCAAATTCAACTTCGATTTCGTCTGTATAAATGTCATCAAATACTGGAGAATATACCGGTCTATTTCCATAAACATCTGGTTTTATTTGTTGTGTAACATTTATTTCTGTACCTTCATGTATAATATTACTTAAACATTGTTCAGCTAATTTATCCTCTAAGAATTTTGTAATTGCGCGGCGTAATGGACGGGCTCCATAAACTGGATCATAACCTTCGTCTGTAAGGAAAAATCGAGCAGCATTATCGACATTTAAAGTCGCACCTTGCTCTTTTAAACGTTTACTTAATTGACTTAACATTAATCCACAAATTTCCCAAATATCATGTTTTGATAAATGATTAAAGACAATAATATCATCGATACGATTTAAGAATTCTGGACGGAAGAATTTTTTTAACTCTTCTTGTACTAATCCTGTAATTTTAATGAATTTCTCTTCATCTTCTGCTGTTATTTCTCGTTCAACTGGAGGTTTTAGTGAAAAAGTTCCATCTGAGTTTACTAATAACTCAATCTTTTTACTTTCTCTTTGGACAGCCGTATCAAATTTCCGACCAAACCCAATTTTTTCTTTTGAAAGAACAGGAGATTCTCTCTCAATTACTCGAGCCCCTAAATTCGTGGTCATTACAATAATACAGTTTTTAAAGCTAACAACTTTACCACTTGAATCTGTTAAATGCCCATCATCTAATATTTGTAAGAATATGTTAAAAACATCAGGGTGTGCCTTTTCAACTTCATCAAATAAAACAATAGAGTACGGTTTCTGTCTTACTGCTTCTGTTAATTGTCCACCATCTTGGAAACCTACATAACCTGGGGGTGACCCAATTAGTTTTGCAACGGTATGTCTTTCCATATATTCCGACATATCAAATCGAATAAGATTTTTCTCATCATCAAACATATATTCGGCCAAACATTTTGTTAACTCTGTTTTCCCAACACCTGTTGGACCAGCAAAGATAAAACTTGCAATGGGACGTTTCGGGTCTTGAATGCCGACTCTTGCTCTACGTACTGCTTTTGAAACAGCAACAATAGCATGATGTTGACCAATAAGTCGTTCATGGAGAATACTTTCCATTAACTGTAGGCGTTGGTTTTCTGATTGATTAATTTTTGTCACAGGAATTCCAGACCATGCAGAAATTACTTTGCAAATATCTGACTCAGTAACTTGATCAAAGCGTGGTCCATTTGGATCTGAATATTTTGCATATTTTTCTTTACTAGTTAATGCAAATCGCATTATTCGTAAATGTGTACGAACTTCTACTTCATGGTCAACTAGTAATTTTGCAGTAATAAAATCATTTTCATTAATCGCATCAATTTTATCTTTCAAAGTTTCATGCAATTCTACAAGTAATTTTTGTAAACCACTAGGTAATGAATTATTTCGTAATCGAACACGTGAACCTGCTTCATCAATAACGTCAATAGCCTTATCTGGTAGATTACGATCTGCAATAAATCTACTTGCAAGTTTTGCAGCTTCTTCCAGAGCCTCTTCACTATATGTTAAAGCATGGTGACGCTGAAATTCAGGTTTTAAACCTTTTAAAATGTCGATAGTTGTTTCAACAGATGGTTCTTCAACAAGAATCGAATGAAATCTTCTTTCTAAAGCGGGATCTTTTTCAATATATCTACGATATTCATCTAAAGTAGTAGCCCCAATAACTCTTAAAGTTCCACGAGCTAAAGAAGGTTTTAAAAGATTTGCCGCATCAACAGCACCTTCGGCTGCACCTGCACCTACTAACGTATGAATTTCATCAATCACTAAAAGCGTTTTCGCATGTTGATTAACTTCATCAATAATATTTTTCATACGTTCTTCAAATTCTCCTCGATATTTTGTTCCAGCTAAAACTGAACCAAGATCAAGAGCACGTACAACATGGTCTAATAAGAATTCAGGGCAATCCATACCTTGCATTAATATGGCAAGCCCTTCAGCACAAGCTGTTTTACCAACCCCGGCTTCTCCTACTAAAACTGGGTTATTTTTTCGACGACGCCCTAAAACTTTAACTAAAGAATTAATTTCTTCATCTCGACCAATAACAGGGTCTAAACGCTGATTTATAACATCAGTTGTAATGTTATCTGTATACATATCAAGAGCAGGCGTTTTTAATCCAGATTTCTCTCTAGCAATTGACCACTTTTCTTGGTCAGTTAATGGTGGTTTTAAAATATCTTCTTGTTGTTCTTCAATATAAGTTAAAATTAAATGGCGTAATTTAGGAACATTTACTCTTAATTTATCTAACGTTCGCATCGCAATACCGTCTGCTTCGTTTATTAAAGATAATAAAACATGTTCTGTTCCGACATAATTTACACCTAAATCTTGCCCCTCATGAATGGACATTTCTAATACACGTTTTGCACGTGGTGTAAATGGTATTTCAGAAGCAACAAATCCTGTCCCACGACCTATATATTTTTCAATTTCTTTTCGTGTTTTTTTTAATGTTATATTTAATTGTGCTAATGCACGACCACCTATACCATGTCGTTGTCCAATTACACCGAGTAATAATTGTTCTGTTCCTACAAAATTATGACCCATGCGTCGAGCTTCTTCTTGTGCTAACATAATTACTTTAATAGCACCTTCAGTAAATTTTTCAAACATCCCTTTTCCTTGCTCATTTTTATTTAATAAAAATGATATAATATATCGCTAATACATTCTATTTCTATTCACGTTGAACTTACTTAAAATTTATAGTAATAGCTCTTTATACAAAATTATAAGTTATGGAAGGAATTTTTTCTATAGTTGCATAATAAATTACTTTTAATTATAATAATTAATATAGTAAAGAACAAATATATTTTTGGCGGTATGGCCAAGTGGTAAGGCAGTGGATTGCAAATCCTCTATCCCCAGTTCGAATCTGGGTGCCGCCTTAAAATAGCGTTCAATACCATTGCTTTTTTATAAGTAGATAAAATATAATATAATAACATGTCAATCAGGGGACGTGGTGGAATTGGTAGACACGACGGACTTAAAATCCGTTGCCTAGTGATAGTGCGTGAGGGTTCAAGTCCCTCCGTCCCCATTTTTAAAACTAAAATTAAAAAAAGTAATATCATAAAATACTTAATTAAATAAGTGCAATTAGTTGCACTTATTTAATTAAGTATTTTATGATAAACAAATTCTATATAGTACACCGGGCGGTAAATCAGACTTTACTAATAAGTCTAAAATATTTACTGATGAATCATAATAAATTTCTAATATTCGTTTATGACTTCGAATTTCAAAATGTTCTCGTGAATCTTTGTTAACATGAGGTGAACGTAATACACAGTAAATCCGTTTATCTGTAGGTAAAGAAACTACTCCAACATTATCAATGTTATTATTTTGAGTAATTTCCATTATCTTTTTACACGATGCGTTTAAAAGTTCATGATTAAACGATTCTAATCGTACACGAATTTTTTCATTCGATTTTATTTCCATAAATTTTTTTAATTATTTAACAATTTTAGAAACAACACCAGCACCAATTGTTCGGCCACCTTCACGAATAGCGAAACGCATACCTTCTTCAATTGCAACTGGATAAATTAATTCAGCAGTCATTTTAATACGATCACCTGGCATTACCATTTCTACAATGGTACCATCATCTGCAGTAAATTGTTCGATTGACCCTGTTACATCCGTTGTTCTTACATAAAATTGTGGACGGTAACCTGTAAAGAATGGTGTATGACGACCACCTTCTTCTTTAGTTAATACATATACTTCAGATTCGAAGTTTGTATGTGGTAAAATTGTACCTGGTTGTGATAATACCATACCACGTTCAATATCTTCTCGTGTAACACCACGTAATAAAATACCAACGTTATCACCGGCAAACCCTTCATCTAATGTTTTTTGGAACATTTCGATACCAGTAATAGTGGTTGTTTGAGTATCGCGAACCCCAACAACTTCAACACTCTCACCAACTTTAATAACTCCTCTTTCAATTCTTCCTGTTGCTACGGTACCTCGACCAGTAATTGAAAATACATCTTCAATTGCCATTAAAAATGTTTTTTCAACGTCACGCTCTGGTGTTGGGATATAAGAATCAACAGCATCCATTAAATCGTAAACTTTGTCAACCCAAGGGTTTTCACCACGTTTAATATCTGGATTAGAAGAGATAGCTTCAATTGCTTGTAAAGCTGAACCAGGACAAATTGGGATATCATCTCCAGGGAAATCATATGTTGATAATAATTCTCTTACTTCTAACTCTACTAATTCTAATAATTCATCATCATCTACTTGATCTTGTTTATTTAAAAACACAACAATATGTGGAACACCAACTTGTTTTGCTAATAAAATATGTTCTCGAGTTTGAGGCATTGGACCATCTGCAGCAGATACAACTAAGATAGCTCCATCCATTTGAGCTGCTCCAGTAATCATGTTTTTTACATAATCAGCATGACCTGGACAATCCACGTGAGCATAATGACGTGCGTCAGTTTCGTACTCAACGTGTGCAGTGTTAATTGTAATACCACGAGCACGTTCCTCAGGTGCTCCGTCAATATCTGAATAAGCTTTTGCTACAACATTGCTATCTCCTAAAGATAATGTTGCCGTAATTGCTGCTGTTAACGTTGTTTTACCATGATCAACGTGCCCAATAGTACCAATGTTAACATGCGGTTTTGTACGTTCAAATTTTTCACGTGCCATTTCAAAAAGTTCCTTTGAAGTTTAATGTTTATAATAAAAATCTCTTTGCTTTTAGCGAAATTAAATATAATCGTTATTGATTAATTATTAATAACGGAAATGCGCAAATGCTTTATTAGCATCTGCCATTTTATGAGTTTCTTCTTTTTTCTTTATAGTATTACCTATATCGTTTGCCGTGTCAATAATTTCGCTTGCCAATTTAATAGACATTGTTCGACCTACTCGTTGGCGCGAATACTGAATAATCCAACGTAACGCTAAATTTGTTGCTCTGAAGCTACTAACTTCAATTGGAACTTGATAAGTTGATCCACCAATTCGTCGAGCTTTTACTTCTACAACCGGACTAGCATTTCTAATAGCTTTTTCAAAAATTACTAATGGATCTTCATTTGTTTTTGATTTTATAATATCGAAGGCTCCATTTACAATGTTTTGAGCTAAATTTTTTTTACCTGCTTTTAAAATCCGTGTTACTAATAAACTAACTAAGTAACTATTATATGTAGGATCTGCTTTAGGAAATCGTTTTTTTGAAATATTTCGACGTGACATACTAATAATTATTTTTTAATAAATAGTTTTTAGTTAATACTAATTTTGCGTTTTCAAATTAGTATTTAACTTTTTGGTTTTTTAACACCATATTTTGATCTTCTCTGTGTTCGATCTTTTACACCCCCACTATCTAATGCACCACGAACAATATGATATCGAACACCTGGTAAATCCTTTACTCGACCACCTCTAAGTAGAACTACTGAATGTTCTTGTAAATTATGACCTTCACCTGGTATGTATGCAGTTACTTCAAAACCAGAGGTTAATCGAACACGAGCAACTTTACGAATTGCCGAATTCGGTTTTTTTGGTGTTGTTGTATATACACGTGTACATACACCACGTCGTTGTGGGCAATTTACTAAAGCAGGTGATTTTGTTTTTTTATTAATTTGTATTCGTCTTGAACGAACTAATTGTTGAATAGTTGGCATTTATTTTAAAAATAATTAATTTAATTGTCTTTTGTTTGTAATCCATATTTTTTCATAAATCTTTCTACACGTCCTTCACTATCTATAAGTGTTTGAGAACTTGTATAAAAAGGATGGTTTCCTAACCAAACATCAACTTGTAGTTGAGGTTTGGTTGAACCTATAGAACAAAGAGTTTTTCCTTCACAAAGAACAGGGGCATCTGGAAACCAAGTCGGATGAATTTCAGGTTTTGGCATATTTTTAAATTTTTTAACGTTTTGAGTATTGTGAGGCTTTTCTTGCTTTTCTTAAACCATATTTTTTACGTTCTTTAATCCGTGCATCACGGCTTAAAAACCCAAATGGTTTTAAAACTAGACGATTTTCATGTTCCATTTTACAAATTAAGCGTGCAACACCTAATTTAATAGCATCAGTTTGACCTGTTAAACCACCACCTCTTACAAGTGTAATAATATCAAACTGATTTTTTAAATTTAATTTTTCTAATGGTGACCAAACGTCGTTTAAATAGTTTGTATTATATTGTAAATATTTCTCACCAGAAACTTTATTAATAGTTAATTTTCCATCTCCTGGAACAAGAAAAACTCGTGCAACCGCACGTTTTCTTTTTCCAAGTCCAATTTTATCTTTTTGAAAAACTGTATTCATAAATTTTTTTAGTTTGTTAATTAAAGTACATCTAATGGTTTTGGATCTTGTGCCCCATGTGGATGTTGATCACCTTGATAAACTTTTAATCGTTTTACTAAATGTTTTTTTGGAAATCCATTTGGTAACATATTAAAAACACAGTTTTCAATAATTCGCTTTGGCACTATATTTACTAACCGTTTTAATGAACTACCAGGCCGACCTGGTTCATAAACATGGAATCGTTCGACATCACGGTCAAGTTTTATGTATTCACTGTTGATTAATATTACATAATCACCAACATCGACTGAGGGGTGATATACAGACTTCGATTTACCTGTTAATAATGGTATAATAGTGGATGCTAATCGTCCTAATTGCTTCTCTTTACAATCAATGACATACCATTTTCTTTTATTATAATTTGTAGCTGGAATAAATGTTTTATTCATAAAATTAAATTTAAACTAAATAATTATTTTAAAACTATTCCTAATTTATTCTTAAGAGTAGCAAAAACCTCATCGGCGGATTTTCGACCGAAGTTTTTTAATTCTAAAAGCTTTTCTGGAGAATACTCTAATAAGTCCCCAATTGTATTAATTTGAGCTCTTTTTAGACAATTATAAGGACGTACAGATAATTGCAATTCTTCAATAGCTATATGCGTATACGGGTCTATTGGTTTGATATGATTTTTTTCTTTTACAGTTTCTTTTTCTTTTTTAATCTTATGTTCACTAATAGACTTAAATAAATCAATAATTAAATTAGATCCAGAAAAAATTGCTTGTTCGGGTGAAATACTCCCATTTGTCCAAACATCAATGAATAAACGTTCTTTAGCATTATTTGAATTGTCATAAACATTTTCAACTTTGAAATCAACTTTTTGGACAGGCATAAAAATAGCATCTGTTTCTATGAAGTCTTCAAATTTATCAGAAAAGAGTTCATTAGCTAATCTATATTTTGTTCCAGCCTCAATTTTAAATTCTATTTCTAATATATGTGAACTTGAAATTGTTGCAATGTAATGATTAGGGTTAACAATCTCTATTTCTGGTGGTAGTTGAATTGAGCTAGCAGTAATAACTGTTGGACCATGTAATCTTAAACGACCAAATTGTCTAGTATTCGTTTTTGATTTTAAAATAATCCCTTTTAGATTTAATAAAATCTCAAGAATATCTTCACGAACACCAGGAATTAGTGAAAATTCATCTTTTACACCAGCAATTCGGACACCTGTAATGGCAGTCCCTTGTAAATCTCCTAATAAAACCCGTCTTAATAAATTCCCAATTGTGATTCCTTGACCAGAACTAAGTGAATCAATTAAAAATTGTCCGTACATTGGACCTGATTCAAGTTTTTCTGATTTTAGACATTCCATTAATAAATTAGAACTATTGATAAAATTTTTTGTGGAATTCATAATTTATTTATTTATTTTATAAGTAAATAGACTTATACACGTCGACGTTTTCGTGGTCGACAACCGTTATGCGGTACTGGAGTTATATCTTGGATTGAAAGAATTTCTAGACCTGCACCTTCAATTGAACGAATAGCAGTTTCACGACCTGAGCCTTGACCTTTTACTAAAATTTCAACTGTTTTTATACCTGTACTTAATGCGTCTAATGCAGCTTTTTCTGCCGCGGTTTGTGCAGCAAAAGGAGTTCCTTTACGCGCACCTTTAAAACCAGAACTACCAGAAGATGCCCATGATATAGTATCGCCTGCTATATTAGTTATTGTAACAATTGTATTATTAAATGTTGATTGAATATGAACAACACCTGTCCCAAGATTACTTCTATTTTTTTTTACTGCCGGTTTTCGGATTTTTTGTGCCATAGTAAATTAATATTTTTAATTAGTATAACTGCCAACAAAAGAATATTATTTTTTCTTACCAGTAACAGTTTTTTTCGACCCTCGTCGTGAACGAGCATTTGTTCGTGTTCTTTGTCCTCGAACAGGTAAACTATTTCGGTGTCGTTTTCCTCGGTGACAATTTATTTCATTTAATCGTTTTATATTTAATCCATTAAAACGACGTAAATCTCCTTCTAGCTGTAATTCAAAATTTTCTAGAATATTTCGTAACATTACTGATTGGTCTGTAGTAATATCGTTAGTTCTAGTTTCTGGATTAATTTCAGCTAACTGAACAATTTTTTTTGCTGACGTAAGGCCAATTCCATGAATATACGTAAGTGCATATTCAATTCGTTTATTTTTTGGCAAATCTATACCTAGTAATCTTACCACTTACTTAACTCCTTTTAAATATTAACCTTGTCTCTGCTTATGTTTTGGGTTTGGACAAATTACTAAAATTTTTCCATGTCTTTTAATTACTCGACATTTATCACACATTTTTTTAACTGAAGGACGGACTTTCATGATAATGTTTTAACTATTAAATTAATAAATAAATTTTTTAATTGATTTAATCAAATCTTTCATTATAAATATTAGAAAGAATGATACTTTTCATTTCACGTGAAATATCGAGAACAACACCTACTAAAATTAGTAATGACGTGGTACCTAAACCATTGAAACTTGAAACATTTAAGATTCCTTCAATAATATTTGGAAGAGTTGCTAATATTGCTAGTATTATAGCTCCAAACAATGTTACCCGTTTCATTACTTGTTTTAAATAAAATGTTGTTGCTAAACCAGGTCTTATACCTGGTATACTTACAGCCATTTTTTGTAATTCTTGCGAAATATCTTTTGGATTTAAAACAATCGTCGAATAAAATGAACTAAAGATTAAAATTAGTGTAAAGTAACTAATCCAATAAATTATTTTTGATGATTTTAAAAAAATAGGAAGAGTTAACAGTGGGAATACTCCTAAACTAGTAATATAATTTGGTAATACTAAAATAGCAGTTGTTAATATTATAGGCATAACTCCAGCCTGGTTAAAACGTAGAGGAATATAGTTATTTGATTTAACTTTAGAAACTGCTGGCTGACTTTGACCAAGTTGTTTCGAAGAAATTAAAGGAACAATGCGGGCACTTTCTTGTAATGTAATAATTCCAGATATTGCAATAAAGAATAATAACGTAATTCCAAGTCCAGATACAAGAGTGAAATTACCAGTGTTTTCACTTATTAATTTTTTACCTAAATTTGGTAAACTTGAAATTATATTTGTATAAATTAATAAAGATGCCCCATTGCCCAAACCATATTCTGTAATTAATTCGCTTAACCACAAAACTATCATCGCACCAGTACTTAACCAAAGAATTATTTCAAAGGCTAATAGTGGACTCCAATCAAATAAAGCACGCTTCAAATAAAACGCTATACTTGAGCTTTGAATTAAAGCCCAACCAAATGTAATTAAACGAGTTAGTCTTGTGATTGCTCTCCGACCTTCGCCTCCTCCTTCTTTCTGGAGTTTAGAAATACTTGGTATTAAACCCGTTATTAACTGGACCATAATAGAAGCATTAATAAAAGGAAAGATATTCAAAGTAAATAACCCGATTACAAATGTATCATTTCCGGAAAAAGTACTTACTAAATTTTTTGTAATTGGATGTTGCTGAATATAAAAGGCTAAGTGTCCATGATTAATACCAGGAATTGGAAGAAATGTCCCCATTCTAATAAATAGAAGTATCCCGACACTTAATAAAAGACGTTTTAATAAAATATCGTCTGTCTTTTTCATTCTCATTTTTAATAGTTTAAAATTCAAGTCTTTTTTATTTAGAAAGTGTCTTAAAGATTAATTTAAGTCACGTTTTTCTAAAACTTGTGATTTAGTAGTTAAACTCTGTAATGCTACGATTGCAGTACGCGCATTATTTAATAAATTATCAGAGCCTAATTGTTTTGCAATTACATTCTTAATACCTGCAACTTCTAAAACTGTTCGAACTGCGCCACCAGCAACAACGCCGGAACCTTCGATAGAAGGTCGCATAATAATTTTACAAGCTCCTTGGTTACCTATTACCGAATGTGGGATGCTTAATGATTTTGTAATTGGAATTGTTATTAAATTTTTTCTTCCATCGGTTTTTGCTTTTTTAAAAGCATTAACAACATCTTCCGCTTTACCAACCCCAACACCTACTTGTCCATTTTCATCACCTATAACAACAACGGCGCGAAAACTTAAGTTTTTTCCACCTTTTGTTACTTTTGTTACACGACTAATTTTAATTAATCGTTCAACAAATTTGATATCATTTGGATTTTCCTTACGACGGGATGTTTTTTTTAATTTATTAACTTGTTTTAACTCGGTACTCATAAAATTAATTATTTTTTAATTATTCGTTAAAATTCTAGGCCACCTGCTCGAGCACCGTCTGCTAAAGCTTTTATTCGACCATGATATAAGTATGGACCGCGATCAAAGACAATTTTCGTTATATTTTTTTTTCTACTTAATTCCGCTAATTTTTGCCCCATAAGTTTAGAAGCATCACATGTACGCCCATTTTCACTATTAAGTTTAATATCTCGATCTAAAGTCGAGCAAGAAACAAGTGTTTTAGATGTTGTATCATCTATAATTTGTGCATAAATATTTTCGTTAGAACGAAAAACTGATAAACGTGGTCGTTCCACTGTTCCTTTTATTAAACCCCGCACGCTTTCACGCTTTAATTTCTTATATTTATCAGGCTTTAATTTTTTATTTTTATTTTTAAGTCTTAATAAAACTCTTTTTGAAAATTTCATAATATACTTTTTTTAGCACTTAATAATTATTATTATTTACCCGATTTTCCAGCTTTACGTAAAATTTGTTCGCCTTTGTAAAGTATTCCTTTTCCTTTATACGGTTCAGGTGGTCGCCATGCTCTTACTTTCGCGGCAAATAAACCTAATTGTTCTTTGTCGCAGGCTTTTATATTAATAGTTGTATTTTGAACAACTTCAACAGTGATCCCCTCTGGGATCTCTATATTTACTGGATGACTAAATCCTAAATTTAATACCATAGATTTACCTTGAACACTGGCTCTATAACCTACACCTTGTAGCATAAGGGTTATAAGAAATTGTTCCGAAACACCTATAAGCATATTATTTATTAATGTTCTGTATAAGCCATGTAAAGCTCTATTAGTACGTGTTTCATTTTCTAAACGTACAATTAAAATATCCTCAGTTTGTTCAATTGCCAAAATTTCTGGAATTGTTCGTTCTAATGTTCCAAATTTTCCTTTTACTTTTAAAGTCGAATTGTCATTTGTAACATTTACAGTCGTTGGTATTTTAATTGGTAATTTTCCGATTCGTGACATATTATGTATTTACTCCAATTACCAAATATAACATAAAACTTCACCACCAATTCCAAGTTCTTTCGCTTTATCATTAGTCATTACTCCTTTCGAAGTTGAAAGAATAGCAATTCCTAAACCATCTAATACACGAGGTAAAGTTTGTGAATTAACATAAACTCGTAAACCAGGTTTACTGATTCGTGTAATTGTATTAATAACTCTTTCTCGAGATTGACCTTTATACTTTAATGAAATAAGTAAATATTCATATATATTTTCACTATAAATTTCAAAATTCTCAATAAACCCTTCTTCTTTAAGAATTGTAGCTATTGCTTTTGACATTTTTGTTGCTGGTATTTCAACAATTTGATGTTTCACCATATTTGCATTTCGTATACGGGTTAACATATCTGCAATATTATCTGTAACCACTAGTAACTCCTTAATCTTAGTTTATTTATTCTTGCGACCAACGTTTACGACGTAAGTGTTTCTTCTTATCCCATACTTGATTAATTTCTCCAAAAGAAGAATATTTATCATAATACCCACAATCATTTAAAGGGAATCGTAAAAATTTTAATAAAATCATACCATTGAGAACTCGATCAACTGTTTTAGAACGAGATTTTGGTGTCGATGAATCTAAAACAAGAGTTATACTTAATCCTTGTATTTGATCTACATCATCGTATTCAATTTCTGGAAAAATCAACTGTTCTTTTAACGAAAACGTATAATTACCAGCTTTATCGAAACTTCGAACTGATAATCCTCGAAAATCACGGATTTGTGCAAAAGTAAAAAATATTAATTTAGTAAGAAAATTATACATTTTTTCACCACGTAATGTACTTGCTAAACCTAATTCCATATCTTCCCGAATTTTAAAACCAGCTACAGCTTTCTTTGATCTTGTAACTAAAGGTTTTTGACCTGTTATTCGAGTAAATTCCGTAATACTTTTTTTTAGAATATTAGTATTTTGGGCAGCTAGGCCTAATCCTCTATTAATATTAATTTTTTTAAGTTTTGGAATAGTGTGGGGATTCGAAAATAATTCTGGATTACTTTTTCTTAATACAGAGTGAATACCACCTTCATATTCTTTTTTTATATTTTCTAATAGACCGTATAATTCTGCAATTTCTTCTAGGGAATGTTGACTACGCATACTCTTTATTTAAAATAATTTAAATTAATTTAACATTGGAATGATGAATTGGGGCTTCAAATTGTTTTATTTCACCAACATCACTTTCAGTGTTTGGTTTAATGTGTTTAAACTTGAAGTTAACACCTTTTACTAAGATTTTCCCAGTGTTACGGTAAATTTTACTAACTTCACCTATTTTATTTTTATCAAAACCAGAAATAACTTTTACGTTATCACCAATTTTAACATGAACTTTTTTACCGTTTGACATTTATAAAACCTCCGGAGCTAATGAAACAATTTTAGAAAAATTCTTATCTCGAATTTCACGAGCAACAGGACCAAAGACACGAGTTCCACGTGGATTATTTTCCATATTTACAAGTACAGCGGCATTATCATCAAATCGAATATACATGCCGTCAGTTCGACGAATAGTTTTACATGTTCTTACTACAACTGCTCTAACGACATCCGATTTTTTAATTGGCATATTTGGGATAGCTTCCTTAACAACACCAATAATGGTATCACCAATTTTCCCATACTTTCGGTTTCCACCTAAAACGCGGATACACATAATTTTTTTTGCACCTGTATTATCAGCTACAGTTAACATTGTTTGTGGATAAATCATAAAAAGATAATCTTAAGTAATTAACGATGATTTTGAAATAATTTTAGCTATTGACCAACGTTTTTTCTTACTAAGTGGTCGACATTCTCTTACTAAAACTTGATCACCAATACTGCATTCACTCATTTCATCATGAGCTAAATATTTACGTGTTTTGATCATTGTTTTTGAATACATAGGGTGTGGATAGCGACTTTCTACTTTCACAACCACAGTTTTTTGCATTTTATCACTAACAACAATACCAATTTTTTCTTTTACAGGCATTTTAAAACTCCTTAAACCTCTATTTAATTTTTCATAAAACTATTGGGCAATCTATTATCTTTCAAAAATTATATGTGACTTAATCTTGTTCATCCAATTTTTATAGTAACCAATAAAAGCATACTTGCTAATAGAGAAGTATAATAATTCTAACATCTCAATTTATCAAAACCCAGATTAGATTTTTATTTTCACAATTAATTTAGAAATTTACCTCTTAAAATAGTTTTTAATGTTGCTACTTTTTTTTTGGTAGCTTTGATTTCATGAGGTTTAAATGGTTGGCGAGTAGCTTTTTTAAACCGCAAGTCAAATAATACCTTTTCTGCCTCTTTCAGCTCTTTAATCAATTCTTGAGTCGAGATTGAAATATTATCCTTACTGTTAGAGTTAGATACTTTCATATGTTATTAATTATCGTTTCTAATAATAAATTTTGTTTTGATTGGTAATTTATATGCTGCTAAAGTGAAAGCAGCACGTGCAACTTCTTCTGGGACAGAGCCAATTTCGAATAAAATTGTTCCAGGTTTTACTGTTGCAACCCAATAGTCCACTGCACCTTTACCAGCTCCCATTCGTGATTCTGCGGCACGTGCTGTAACAGTTTTGTCTGGAAATATACGAATCCACAATGATGCGCCACGTTTAGTATAGCGAGTAACCGTACGACGTGTTGCTTCAATTTGTCGTGAAGTAATCCATGAAGGTTCTAGAGCTTGTAAACCATATTTACCAAATGAAACTTCGTTTCCTCGAGTTGCTTTACCACGCATTCTTCCACGATGATATTTTCTGTATTTTGTTCTTTTTGGACTTAACATAATAAAATTAAATTAATTAATAAATATACTTTTTCAGTTATTCTTTTCTGTTTTTAGTATTATTTTAATATTTCATTTTTAAATAACCAGACTTTAACACCTAAAACACCATAGATGGTATTTGCTTCTTTCGTAGCGTAATCAATGTCAGCTCTTAAAGTTTGTAGAGGAACTCGGCCTTCTCGAATCCATTCAGTTCTAGCCATTTCTGCACCATTTAATCGGCCTGATACCTGAACTTTAATACCATTTACCTCACTATCTTGAACACATTTTAATGCTTCACGTATTGCGCGACGGAACGCTACACGATCTTCAAGTTGTTGAACTACAAGGTCTGCAATAAGAGAAGCATTTGAGTTAACGTTTTCGACTTCAACAACATTAATGGTGATTTGACGGTTATTAGGTATAAATTTTTTAATATTTGTTGCTAAAGTTTTAATTTCAGAACCATTATCTCCAACTAATATGCCTGGTCGACCTGATTCAATATTTAATTCAATTTGATCACCCAATCCATTTCTATTAATATAGATATTTGAAATACTAGCAAATTTTGCTAATTTATTAAGATATGTTCTAATTTTATCATCTTCTTCTAATAATGCTGGGTAATGTTTAAAATCTGCATACCAAGCCGATCGATGTTCTTGTGTGATTCCTAAACGAAATCCCAAAGGATGTGTTTTTTGTCCCATAGAAAAAATCCTTAATTCTTATTTTCTTAACTAATTGACTTTACAACAACTGTAATATGACAAGTTGGTTTTAGAATTTTAAAAGCTCGACCTTGAGCACGCGGTCGAATACGTTTTAGTTTTGGACCTTCGTCTGCAAAAATTTCTGAAATAATTAATTTTTTTTTATCTAAATTATAATTATTTTTTGCGTTTGCTGCTACAGAATGGATTACTTGCCAAATTGGTGAACCAGCACCATATGGTAAAAATTCTAATATCATTAATGCTTCTTGATATGAACGACCACGAATTTGATCTAAAACCTGTCTTACTTTGTGTGGCGATATCCGCACATATTTTGCTACTGCTTTTACTGATTGATCATCAGACATAATAGAGTTTCCTTAATAGTTTTTACATACATTTGAGGTTTCTAAAGAATTTTACTCTAATGTTGAAATATTATTTTTTCTCTTGAGAAACGTTACTTCCATAAGCTAACTTAATTGTTATATATTCACCTGGTTCTAAATTTTGAGATTTTGAATTCAGAAATTTATTATTAGTTGAAACGTTATTTATGTAAACTTCATAAATCCACATATCAAAGAAATTTATAGATAAATTATTTTGTAGAGAAATTACAATTGAAGATAAAGCTTGTAAAAGAAAATCACGTTCAATCGGGTTAGATTTTAAGAGATAAGATATATCATCACGCACATAATAAAAATGTTTAAACTGAACACTTTGCAAAATTATTTTTGCAAGTGGAGATAACTTTTTCTCAGATTTAACATTAAAAGTTTTAATTTGAAAACTTTTTGGAAAGTTTAATGTTAATTCTAATCGTGCCATGTTTAGTTTTTCCTTAACGTTTTGTTTTTTTATCAGCTTTAATATGAGATTTAAATGTTCGTGTAGACACAAATTCACCTAATTTATGGCCAACTAATTGGTCAGAAATAAAAATTGGAACATGTTGTTTTCCATTATATACAGCAATTGTAAAACCTACCATATTAGGTAGGATAGTTGAACTACGTGACCAAGTTGTAATTATATCTTTTTTTCCTTCTGCGTTCATTTTATTAATTTTTTTTAATAAATGATAAGCAATAAAAGGTCCTTTTTTTAATGATCTTGACATTTTTAAGAATCTTATTAATAAATTTTTTATAAAGTAATTATGAACATCGGCGAAGAATGTAGGCATTACTTAATTTTTTTGGTTTTCGTGTTTTTTTACCTAATGCTGGTTTACCCCATGGTGTCAAAGGTCTAGTACGACCAATTGGAGCTCGACCTTCACCACCACCATGTGGATGATCACATGGGTTCATAACTGAACCACGAACAGTTGGACGTTTTCCTAACCAACGTGTACGACCAGCTTTACCACTTTGAACTAAAAAGGCATCATTATTACTTAATTCACCAATAGTAGCAAAACACTCTTTACGAATTAATCTAATTTCTTTAGACGGTAAACGTAAAGTTACAAAATCACCTTCTTTAGCTAAAATTTTAGCAGAGGTTCCAGCAGATCGTACAATTTGTCCACCACGATTAGGGATAAATTCAATATTATGAACTGAAGTTCCTAAAGGAATTTCTTCTAATGGTAAGGCATTACCAATATCTAATGATACTCCTTTTCCAGATAAAACCGTATCACCAACATTTAAATTATTTGGGTGTAAAATATAACGTTTTTCACCATCCGTAAAATGTACCAAAGCGATTCGTGCATTTCTATTTGGATCATATTCAACTGAATTAATAATAGCAGGAATATTATGTTTATTTCTTTTAAAATCAATTACTCGGTATCGCTTCTTATGACCACCACCTCTGTGTCGTATAGTAATAACCCCTCGATTGTTTCTACCTTTATTTCGGTGATTTTTTTTTATTAAACTTTTTTCTGGTTTATCTGTTGTTATTTCTGTAAAAGCTGAAAGGGCTCTATTACGTGTCCCTGGTGTATATGACTTATAAAGACGAATACTCATAAACGCGATTAATTTATATAATTGTTAATTTTCTTCTGCAAATAAGTTTATTGTATCACCTTCTGCTAATGTTACAATTGCTTTTTTATAATGCGATTTCCAACCCATATATTGACCAACCCGTTTTTTCTTTTTCGGTAAGTGAGCAGTATTAATTTTTACTACTTTAACATTAAATAAATACTCAATTGCAGCTTTAATTGTTGGTTTATCAGATTTAGGGTTTACAACAAAGCTATATTGATTATTTGCTAATAATCTTGTAGCTTTATCCGTAATAATTGGATATTTTATAATATTCATACTAGTATCGTTAAGGTATGAAGAATTAATCACAGTAAATCTCCTTTATATCATTGACTGCTGATGGCGTTAACAAAATTTGTTTCGCTTTTAATAAACTTAAAGTGTTTAAATTTGATGCAGAAATCAGCTCAATATTTTTTAAATTTTTTGTTGATAATTTTAAAGCAGTTGTTTTCTTAGAAACAACTAATAAAATCTTTTGATTTAAATCTAAACTATAATTCTTACATATATCACAAAAAACTTTTGTTTTAGATTCATTAATTAATGATTCGAATTCCCCAATTACTGAGATATTATTTCTTTTATTGTAAAATAAAGTCTGTAATGCTAAATTTCGTTCTTTTTTATTCAATTTTAATTTTAAACTCGTTGTTTTAGGTTTTGGACCAAAAATAACACCACCACCTCTCCATAAAGGAGAACGACTTGATCCTGCCCGAGCTCTACCAGTTCCTTTTTGTTGCCAAGGTTTTTTACCACCACCTCGAACTTCACTTCTAGTTTTTGTTGAAACTGTGCCTTGCTTTTGTGAAAGTTGATGTCTTACAATATCTCGATGGATTAAATAATTACCTGAATCTTCTAATATATTAAGTGTAAAATTATATTTATCAGATGATATTTGTCCATTTGAATCCAATGAATTGTATTCTATAATTTTTTGAACAGTCATATAGTATTTTTCCTAATGTTCATTTATTTAAGCATATTCTTTATACATTATTTTGAGAGAACAATACTAAGTAAATTTCCAGGTTTCCCAGGAACTGCTCCTTTAACAACTAAAATATTTTCATCGTTATTTACTTGGACAATTTTTAATTTTTTAATATTTGCCATTTTGTTACCCATTTGACCAGCCATTTTTTTACCTGGTAAAACACGACCTGGTGATGTTCCCATACCAATTGATCCAGGACCTCTATGATTTTTAGACCCATGAGTCATAGGACCTCTTGCAAAACTATAACGTTTTTGAAGACCGGAAAATCCTTTTCCGATACTTTTTCCTGTAACATTTATTAATTGTCCTGCAACAAATGATTCAACATTTAAAATTTGACCAACATTGAAATCAGCAGGATCATCAACACGAAATTCTTTTAAATATTTTAAAGGTTGAATATTTGACTTTTGTAAATGACCTAATTGAGGTTGTGTTAATGATTTTGTTGATACGTTTCCATAACCAACCTGAATTGCATTATAACCATCATTTAATGTAGTTTTAACTTGTGTAATTATACAGGGACCAACTTTTAAAATTGTAACTGGAATGATATTCCCTGACTCATCAAATATTTGAGTCATTCCAATTTTGTTTCCTAATAAACCTAAAGACACAATACTTTTCTCCAAAAAATACTTATATATATATTAATAGTGATAAAACTTAATTTTACTAAATTTGAAAATAAATATTTTGATAATCAAAACTATCAAACTATAATATAACTTTAAAAAAATCTAAAGATTTTGTCTATACAAGACATATATACAATATTATAATTTAAGTATGATATTTTATACTACACTTTGTTAAATTAAGTAAAATTATATTATGCAATATTCTATAGTTTTAACTACAAAAGTTTTAATAATACAGAATTAGAGATATGGGATATACTATATATTAGTAAACATAAAGTTAAATAATTTATATGAATAAAGTCGTAGGAATTGATTTAGGAACAACGAATTCTGTAGTCGCTGCTATTGAAGGTGGCCAACCCGCTGTGATTACAAATGCCGAAGGTTTTCGAACAACACCATCCATTGTAGCTTATACAAAAAAAGAAGAATTATTAGTTGGACAGCTTGCTAAACGACAATCCGTGGTTAATGCAGAAAATACATTTTTTTCTGTTAAACGATTTATAGGTTGTAAAGCAGATGAAGTTTCTGAAGAATCAAAAGAATTACCATATAAAGTAATTAAAGATGATAATGGAAACATTAAAATTAAATGTTCTTCTTTAAACAAAGATTTTAGTCCGGAAGAAGTTTCAGCACAAGTTATACGAAAATTAATTACTGACGCAAAAGAATATTTAGGACAAGATGTTACAAAAGCTGTAATTACAGTACCTGCTTATTTTAACGATTCTCAACGACAAGCCACAGTGGACGCTGGTAAAATTGCTGGTATTGAAGTTTTACGAATTATTAATGAACCTACAGCAGCCTCTTTAGCATATGGTTTAGATAAAAAGCAAAATGAAACAATTTTAGTTTTTGATTTAGGTGGTGGAACATTTGATGTTTCAGTTTTAGAAGTTGGTGATGGTATTTTCGAAGTATTATCAACAGCTGGTGATACAAATTTAGGTGGTGATGATTTTGATAAAGCTTTAGTTCGGTGGTTAGTTGAAGATTTTAAAACAAAAGAAGGAACTAATTTAACAAAAGATATTCAAGCTTTACAACGTTTAACTGAAGCTGCTGAAAAAGCAAAAATGGAATTATCAAATGTTGAAACAACAACAATTAATTTACCATTTATTACAGCAGATAAAACTGGTCCAAAACATATTCAGCAAGACTTATCCCGTGATAAGTTTGAAGATTTATGTAAAAACTTAATTGACCGTTGTCGTATTCCTGTTGAAAAAGCATTAAAAGACGCAAAAGTAGATAAATCAGGAATTGATGAAGTTGTATTAGTAGGTGGTTCAACTCGAATTCCAGCAATTCAGCAATTAGTAGAATCACTAACGGGTAAAAAACCAAATAAATCAGTAAACCCTGATGAAGTTGTGGCTATTGGTGCAGCAATTCAAGCTGGTATTTTAGCGGGTGAAATAACCGATATTCTATTATTAGATGTTACACCATTATCACTTGGAGTTGAAACAGTTGGTGGAATCATGACAAAACTAATTTCACGAAACACTACAATTCCTGTTAAGAAATCTGAATTATTTTCAACTGCTGCAGATAATCAAACAAATGTAGAAATTCATGTATTACAAGGAGAAAGAGAAGTTGTTAGTGGAAATAAAAGTCTAGGTAACTTTAAATTAGAAGGAATTCCAGAAGCCCCGAAAGGGGGACCACAAATTGAAGTAACATTTGATATTAATGTTGACGGGTTATTATCTGTAACTGCAAAAGAAAATGGATCAGGAAAAGAACAAAGTGTGACGATTCAAGGTAGTTCTAATTTATCAGACACTGATATTGGTACTATGTTGGAAGAAGCTGAAAAGTATGCATCTATTGATAAAGAACAGAAAGAAAAAAGTGAGTTAATCTTAACTGCTACAAGTTATTGTCAAATGGTCGAAGAAAAAATCAGTAATGATGAATTATCTAATTCTAGCGAAGATGAAAAAATCGAAATACAATCTGCAATAACTAACCTACGTGAAATATTATCGAATAACACTGAAGCTTCTGAATCTATTAAAGAATCATTTGAACAATTACAAAAACTATTAGAAGGAAAATTAACTTAATATCCTATTTTCTTAAAATGAAATGTTTAAATATTAATTTCTCATAATAAAAAAATAATCATATATTAATTTCTTAAATATCAAGCATTCATAGATTTTGAATCAGTTTTAATTTAATTTTTCAATTAAATTTACAACGTGTTAATTCTGTGTAATCTGTCTATAAACTTTTTGGTGATATAATCAGTATATCGAATTTTTACTGGTAAAATAAATTATTTGATATTGAAATAATGATAACCAGTATTATTCGGACGAACTCTATATCGTAGAACTTCTTAAAAATCGATATAAGATTTAAAATTACCGATGTACTCACTTGTAGTGGGACTACTTTTATTTCTCTAATAATTAATTTTAATTTATTACCAACGAACATCTTTAGACAGATACCTTTAGGAATCAACTCTAATTACTGAAAAAAGTAGAAATGACGTTTTAAATGGATTTTGTGATTTAGGCTTATCTTACACGGTAATACAATAATATTTCTTTTCGCTCTATTAATTTAATTAAAATCTTCTTTACAATTGAAGAAGGTTTTCCTTCTCTAACATTTTATATATACAGTAATATTTATTAAATCTATAAAACCAATAGAATTTGATTATGTGTTTATATAAATCTATAATAACGTGTGTAAATTTTATCAAAAGAGAGCGTATACAAAATATTAAAAATTTTTTAATTTCAACTAACTTTAAAGAGATCCTTGTTTCATTCAAGGGTTTGGTGGATAAATTTCTTTAAAGAAATATACCCACCTAATCTTTCCCTACTTACTATTTTCCCCTAGATAAAGCTAAATTTTTTTACTTAGCTATTTCTACATCATCAACAATAATACATTCTGTTGTTAAAATCATACTAGCTATTGATGTTGCATTTTGTAATCCTGAACGCGTTACTTTTGCCGGATCAACCACACCTTCTTCATACATATTTCCAAAGATATTTTTAGCTGCATTATATCCTATCTCAAATTCTTGCTCTTGAACTTTTCCAATTATAACAGGTCCATTAATCCCAGCATTTTCGGCAATTCTTTTTAATGGGGCAACAATTGCACGCGAAATGATAAGGGCACCAATTAGTTCATCTTCTTTTAAATTATTTTTTGCCCATGTTATTAAGTTTTCTGATAAATGAGCTAGTGTTGCTCCTCCCCCTGGTACAATACCCTCTTCAACAGCTGCTCGTGTTGCATTTATAGCATCTTCTAAACGTAATTTTTTATCTTTCATTTCCGTTTCTGTTACTGCACCTACACGAATAACAGCAATTCCACCTGACAGTTTAGCAATTCTATCTTGTAATTTTTCTTTTTCATAGCCAGTTTCAGCAAGATTAACTTGCTTACGTAATTGTTCACAACGAGCTTTAATATTTCCGATTTCTAAACCATCACCAACAATTGTTGTTGTATCTTTATTCACAATAATTCGTCTTGCTTGGCCTAATAAATTTAATTGAATATTATCTAAACTTAAGCCCGCATCTTGTGTAATAACTGTACCACCAGTTAGAACAGCAATATCTTGTAACATTAATTTTCTTAATTCTCCAAACCCAGGGGCACGTATAGCAACAACATTTACAATACCGCGTAATTTATTTAAAATTAAAGTTGCTAAGGCTTCTTTTTCAACATCTTCAGCAATAATTAATAAAGGACGTTTTGTTTTAGTAATTTGCTCTAAAATTGGTAATAAATCTTGCTGAACTAATGTAATCCTTTTATCAGTTAATAAAATATAAGGATTTTCATAAGATACTTCCATTTTTTCTGTATCAGTTATAAAGTACGGTGAGATAAATCCTTTTTCTAATTTCATACCTTCCGTAATTTCTAACTCAGTGATAATTCCTTTACCTTCTTCTAATGAGATTACCCCTTCTTTCCCAACTTTTGCTAATGCATCAGCTATTAAAGACCCAATAACTTCATCATTACCAGATGAAATAGACGCTACTTGTTTAATTGATTGAATATCTTCTACTGGTTGTGCAAACTCATTTATTTGCATAACTAAATATTGCGTAGCTTTCTCCATTCCTAATTTTATTGAAATTGGGTTTGCACCAGCTGCCACATTTTTTAATCCTTCTTTAACCATAGCATAAGCAAGTACTGTTGCTGTTGTCGTACCGTCTCCTGCTACATCATTTGTTTTTGCCGCCGCTTGCCGAATTAAAGAAACACCCGTATTTTCAATATGATCTTCTAATTTAATTTCCTTTGCAATCGTTACCCCATCATTAACAATTTGTGGTGACCCATAGTTTTTTTCTAAAACAACATTCCGCCCTTTTGGACCTAAAGTTACAGATACAGCTTCTACCATTATCTCCATACCCCGTTCTAAAGCACGTCGAGCATTATCTTGGTATAATATTTTCTTTGCCATAAAATAAAATTTTATTAAATTTATAAAAGTTGTATATCTACAACTGTAAAATAAGATTTAATAATTCGGCAAGTTAAAAATTTAATTTTGTTAAAATTTTTTTGTTTAAAAGCTTTACTAAAAAGAAGGATAACCAGTACTATTACATAGTAATATAGTTTGGGCTTGTAGCTCAGTGGACTAGAGCACGTGGCTACGAACTACGGTGTCAGGGGTTCGAATCCCTTCTTGCCCAATATATCCGAATATATTTATGTAAAATATATTACATAAATATTAATTAATTGAATTACTATATTACTTACTGGGGTGTCGCCAAGTGGTAAGGCTGTGGACTTTGACTCCGCCATTCGTAGGTTCGAATCCTGCCACCCCAGTTTTCATAATTACCGCTGTTTTAAATTTCTCAGTAACCTAAATATATAATGAAAAGTAAGAAAATAATTTACTTACTGAAAAAAAACTATGATAGCTCATATTCAATTTATAAAAGATATAGATGAAAAAGTATTACCTGATATTCGATTAACCCGTTCAAGGGACGGCAGTACTGGAACAGCTACATTTCGTTTTAAAAATGCAAATATTTTAGATAAGAGTTTAGCATTAAATGGTGAGATTACTGCTATGTACATGATTGATAAAGAAGGAATTTTAGAAACCCGTGATGTAAGTGCAAGTTTCGTGAATGGAAAACCTCAAGCTGTTGAATCGATTTATATTATGAAAAGTTCGCAAGCTTGGGAAAGGTTTATGCGATTTATGGAACGTTATAGTGAAAATAATGGACTAGTTTTTACAAAAGCCTAACATACAAATCTGTTTATTCGTTGAATAAGTAAAGTATTCACTTCTAATTTCGAGATCTAATACTAATAATGTTAAAAGCATATGTTTAGCTTAGTAGTAAAATAATGAGAATACAACACATACGTTGGTATAAAATTTTTTTAAAAACATATTTACTGAAGACATATCATCAGTAACCAAAGCTTTTTTAACTTAACTATAATATATATTTCGTAAGATAAAAAAACTCATTATAACAAAAAAGAGAATTTCGTTTGACTTTCTTTACAGTTCTGCTAAAGAACTAAGAATATAAAAAACCCAAAAGTCAAAGCTATTTTTCTTTCATAACTGATTTTATTGTAGTAACTTTTATAATTTTTAAATTATTATCGACAAAATTTTTTTACGCAGCTAATGGTATTAAAAAACCTACTCTCATTCGTCTGTATTCTAGCCCGTATAACCAAAGATAGAATAAATTTTGGTATTTTTCTTAGATATAAAATTTAGTGGGTTATATTTATATCCATTATTTGTAGTACATCGTTTTAATCTATAAATTATAGATTAAATTAGTTTATGATTCGACAAGACTAGCCAGTGTCGAAATGGTTAAATAGTAATTTGTTTAAAAAATTCTTCAGAAATATTATTTACTTATTACTTATCTTTATTTTTCATCAAGATTATTAAATAACTCTATTAACAAATAACTAGCATTTACTAGATTCATATAAGTAAATAATAAGCTTCATAATATTTGTGAAAGAATTTTTGGTTTAATTTCTTTAGCCACCTCCAACAATTGTAACTATTTCAATTTGGTCTTTCTCATTGATATAAATCGTACCCCAGTTTTCTTTAGGGCAAATAAAATGGTTATACTCGAGAACTAAAAGAGATGTATTGTAATTAAAGTATTCAATGATCTCTAATAAATTAAGAATTTTATCACTAAAAAACTCTTCACCATTTAAAAAAAATTTGTTTGTTTTTTCCATATTAAAAAATTAAAAAATAGAATAGTTTATTAATAACCTAGACGTGATTTAATATAACTTGGTATAGTACTAAAGGTAAATAGTTTGGCGGGTGTGGCCAAGTGGTTAAGGCAGTGGGTTGTGATTCCACCATTCGCCGGTTCAAGTCCGGTCACTCGCCCTACTTCAAACATTTTAAAATAAAAAGTAAGAAAAATCGAATATATAAAATATAGGTATACTAGTTTTATGTCACGTTATAGAGGCCCAAAATTACGCATTACAAGAAGGTTAGGTAAATTACCTGGATTAACCCAAAAAGTATCAAAGAAAAGCGCTAGACCGGGTCAACACGGGAAAGCTTTAGGTGATGGTAAGAGAAAAACAACAGAATACGGCATACGACTAGAAGAAAAACAAAAATTAAAATTTAATTATGGTATAAGCGAAAGTCAATTATATCATTACATTAAAGAAGCACGTCGACGAAATGGAGTAACTGGTTTAATCTTATTACAATTATTAGAAATGAGATTAGATACAATTTGTTTCTCTTTAGGCTTTGCCCCAACAATTGCTGCTGCTCGTCAGATAGTGAATCATGGACATATTACTGTTAATAACAAAGTTGTTGATATTGCAAGTTTCCAATGTCAAATTAACGATGTTATTGGTGTAAAACCAAAATCGAGTTCAAAGAACGTAGTTGAAAATAATTTAAAAACAATAAATTTTATTGATCCTCCTACTCACTTAACTTTGGATAAATCAAAATTAGAAGGAATTGTTAAAAATTATTGCGATCGCAGTGAACTTTTATTAGATTTAAATGAATTATTAGTAATTGAGTATTATTCAAGACGATAATTTTACTAAAAAACTTTATATTTATTTATCTTTTAATTTAAAATAAACCATACTTGATAAATCACTTTATGTTAAAACTACGATTAAAACGAAACGGAAGAAAACGACAACCTTCATATCGATTAGTTATTATGGAAAATACAACTCGAAGAGATGGGAGACCAGTAGATGAAGTTGGGTATTATAACCCAATTACAAAAGAGTCATACTTTAATGAAGAGAAAATTGTAAAATGGTTAGGTTATGGTGTTCAACCTACAGAAACTGTTTTTCAACTATTAAAAAAAAGTAATTTAATTAAAGTTTAATTATTAATTATTGAATTAATAATCTGATATTTTTTACAAATTAAGATTATTAATTCAATAATTAGATTTATAAGTAGCGTTTTGTTATAATTATTACATATCTTTATATTCATGACCCCGGCTTTTTTAGCTTTTATATCCTACTTATTTAAGTTGATATATTCTCCTTTATTTAGTGGATTCTAAAATATTATTGTAGTCACCTAAATTATCACGGGTAGAGAATATTTTAAAAGATCTTTTAGTTTCAATAGTAAACAATTTATATTAAGGGCACTATTAACAATTCAACCAATTTTAATAGGCTCAGATTTACTAGACATATTTTATATAAAACATTCAGGCCTTTATATTTCTATGATTACTAACGTTTGTAGTATTTCGAATTATATTGCAAACATTAACGTTTGGTTTCATTCTTTGTAATTTTTTTGAATAAAT
>Ga0307996_1000067_pt1 | contig 28359 bp, 23 predicted proteins | sample Davwhametageno35_FD_203143 | JGI IMG/M metagenome (GOLD analysis project Ga0307996, IMG submission 203143) | Marine microbial communities from Davis Island wharf, Antarctic Ocean - #35 | ecosystem: Environmental > Aquatic > Marine > Unclassified | place: Antarctic Ocean: Davis Island wharf...
CTAGCTCCTCCGGGTAATTTTTCTTCTCCTGGTTGAAAAATAAGCTTTATTGTTCCCTCAAATTCTTCTTTAAGCCCTGATAATATTTTAGCCACACCTAATAAGGATGAAGAATGGACATCATGACTACAAGCATGCATTAAACCTGTGTTTTGAGATATATAATCTACTTCATTTTCTTCTTGAATTGGAAGAGCATCCATGTCTGCTCGTAAAGCAATGGTTTTAGATTCTGGATTCTTTCCTTTTATTAAAGCAACAATTCCTGTCTTCACATATCCCGATTTATATTCTACTCCGTATTCTTCTAATTTAGACTGAATGTATTCGGATGTTTTAAATTCCTGAAATGATAATTCTGGATTTTTATGAAGATGACGCCTTACAGACAGAATTTCATCAAAATTTGCTTTAGCTAATTGCTTTATTCTTGTAATTATTTGACTTTCCATTATTTTTCAAAATAAAATTTTACTCCACTAAAAATCATCTTAATTGCTATGAGCAACATCAATACTCCAAATATTATTTTAACTATGTTTTGATCAATTTTGTGCGCTAGTTTTGCTCCAAAAAAGCCTCCAATGATAAATGTAACTGCTACAATTCCTGCTACTTTGAGGTCTACATTTCCTTGTTTGTAGTAATGCATAAATGCTAAAATTCCGATTGGCGGTAACATCAGAGCTAAACTTGTGCCTTGTGCTTGTATTTGTGTAAGCCCGGCCAGATAAATTAAGCCTGGAACAATTATTATCCCTCCTCCAATACCTATAAAACCAGAAACAATTCCTGCTAGTACTCCTATAAGAATAAGATAAACTATGGTTTGAAAATCTAATATCATAATTGTGTGTTTGTTTTAAAAATCTAAAGATAAAGAAAAGTAATTTACACGTCCTTTTCCAACTCCATCTTCTATACCCCATGCCCAATCATACCTAACAAAATAACCAAATAATTCGGCTCTTAATCCAAATCCATATCCAAAAATAATAGGTTCTCTTTGGTTTTGTAAAGTCACAACAATTGGCTTTTGGCTAACTTCTCTTGTATTGAATGAGTTTTCTAATGAATATGGATTTACTCCTGTCCAAGCTGTTCCCATGTCTCCAAAGCCTACTATTTGAAAGGTAGAAAGAAAATTACTTTGAATTGGATATTCACTAAAATATCTAAATACAGGCCATCTAATTTCTGTATTTACTACTGCGAAGCTATTTCCAAATCTTGTGTTTTGAATAAATCCTCGCATTGGTGTTGCAATGGTTTGAAAAGCAAATTTTTTGTCTGTTGGGATAATTGTTTCTTTATTAAATCTTGGTCCAAACCACCCATCTACACCTCCTAAATAATAAACTAACTTTCTGTTCCCAAAAGAAGTACTGGTTGCAAATCTTCCTGCAAACGTCAATTCTCTGTGAATTTTTTGATAATGCCTGATGTCTGCACCCAAAACAAAGAAATCTGTTTCCTTTTCAAAAATCTCTTGATAGTATTCCCAAAATAGTTTGAGTCTTGTCCCTTCATAAAGATTTAATCCTCTATCAAAAGTATTGTCAAGTACATATTCCAATTTTGTTCCTGCCATATTCCTAGATGCACCTTCAGCAGCCAGACTAAATCTATCAACCGAAGAAAAAATGGTGTTATCATTTCTTAGATTTAAAGTTAACGCTAGTGAAGATATCTCACTAAACGGATATTTTAATCTGTATTTAAACTCATGAATTCTTGTCCTCACAGGAGAAAATTCGCGCATGGTATAAGCTTGTCTAATAAACATGTATTTTTTATCAAACCTTTGTGAAAGATCTTCAAAAACAAGTACATAATCATTATCCTGAAGATTAAACGACAGATTAACCCCCCCCATCAATCTATAATCCTCCATCAAATCTTTCATTTGAACAATGGTGAAAATATTGATATTTGGGTTGTTAAAAACAGGTTGACTTGGGTTAAAAACCTGATAAGTATTATTCAATAAATTATTATCCAGCTTGGAAGTTACTTCGTCCAGAGTAAAGTTTGTTTTGTATAATTTTCTATTCGGAAGAAGAAATTCATCATTAAAAAGACTTGTTGTAGCGTCTGTAGAACTATTTGGATTCATGAAAATCATTTCATTTTCATCCTTTTCCTTTTCCTTTTTAGGTTTTTCCGATTCAAATTTATATTTAGTTGTCTTTATTATGGATTTATCCTCTATAATTGGATTCACATCTAATATTTCTACCGTGCTTTTTTTCTTGGTATAGGTTTTTTCCTCAAAACTAGAATCATCTCCTGGAGAATTTATCATTTTATCTAATCCTATGCCTCCAAGATAAATTTTGTATTCGTCCTCGTGCAACATTAACATACCTATTTTTTTCGAAGCAGAAGAATAATCAAAATCCAAAACACTTCTTTTATAATCAGTCAAAGTAGAAGTTTTGGAGAAATATCGATAAGAAATAACTGTATCAACTGCACTTATCGTACTGTCAAATACAGCTGTATGCCTATTGAAAGAACCCCCTTCATCAGAAATATAAACATATTCGAATCTTGATTTCTCAAAAGGTTTATCCTCGTTAATGGAAGGTGTATTTGTTACCCTTTTCAAAGTTCTTTGGAACTTTTTATTTATTTCCAAAATATAAATGTCGTAGTTATAGTCAAATGGTTTTAATTCAGTTTTTAAAAACAAGGAGTCATTTTTTCGATTAGATGAAAAGATAATCTTTGAAGAATTTTCTATAAAACTAGGGTTTCTTTCATCAAAAATATCATTGGTCAATTTCTTATATCCATTTCCGACAATAGTATATAAAAACAAGTCTATACTCCCTTTTTGGACTCCTGTAAATACAAATTGAGTTCCCAGATGATTGTAACTAAAACTAGTTATTTTTGATATCCTTGGCACTTCAATCTTACTTGTATTCTTAGAGTCTAAATAATAAAAATTGAAATTAACAGCTCCTCGTCTTTCTTCTACATAAGCCAATATATTTCCATTGGGATGCCAATCTAATAAAGGATATGTTTCGTCTATTTCTCTTTCTACTTTAAATCCTCTTCGTAAGACTCGGGTATACTTATCAGTTGCAATGTCATAAATCCAAATAAAATATTTCCCCAATTCATTTGTAGAATAGGCTACTTTGGTTCCATCTGGACTTATTTTAAATTGAGTTATTTTCCCTTTTTTCTTCCTGTATTTTAAAGGAATCTCGTTTTGAAGAGGCATTTTCTTAATCTCCTCTTCTTTCTTGTATAGTTTTTTATAATAATTTACAAAATCTTGATTAAGGCCTTTAGATGTTTTTCCAATTACAAATCTAAAACTGGATTCAAAACTTTTGGAGACACTAACTAAATAAATGATTTGGGGAATCACTTCTTCTCCATAAACTTGAGCTATATAATTCCACATTGCATGTCCAGCAAATAGTGCATCTTCATTGGAAAGTCTTCCTAGTTTATCATACTTGTGAGATAAAATACCATCCTTAATAATATTATTTATCTTTACATTCCATTGGGTAGATTTGTAAGAATAAAGTCCTTTAGAAAACCAATCTGGCAACTTCACTGTTGACGAACTTTTAACTACTTTCTTCCAATCTCCTCTTCGAACCATTTTATTAACCAAAACCTCTGTTAATGAAGATCTAATTTGTTCATCAAAAGATGTGTGATCGTTCTCAAAATAGACAAACATTTTATTTCCAACAATAGCGTTCTTTCCGCCTACATTAGAGGTTATTTCATTGGTCAACCCAATGTTACTCTGCTTAAAATCTGATTGTCTATTAAAAACCAAAATATCTAATTTTGAATCCAATTCTGTTTCAAAAAACAATTCAAGTTCGTGAAGATTTTTATGAAGGGAACGGGAAACAAATTCAGCATGTTCTTTTCCATCTCCATAGAAAAAAATTCTAAATCTTTCGTAATCGTAATATTGCCAAAAAAAGGTGACTTCTTGCACTCTATTTTTACCAAACTCCTGATGAGAACCTGAATAAAACTGTGCTTTTCCTTCTGAAGAAAACAAAAGAAAACATACAGAAATAAGAAATATATTTTTATAAAAACTATTCATTGAAAGTAAAAATACAAAATTAGGATTTACTTATTCGATTTCATTCAAAGAAGTTGACTTAATTTGTTGAAATAAATTGTTTTTTTCTATTTCAGGAAGAATTTGAGTTGCAGCATTTAATAGTGGATTATACAATATTGACTGTTCCTTAATCTCCTTAGGTAAAAATCTTATTTTACTGTCGTAGGACTCTACAATTGTGATTAAAACGCCTAAGATTAATGCCATTTTTAATATTCCAAAAAAAGCTCCTAATAATTTATTAATCAGTTTTAAAGCAACAAGATTTATGATTTTTTCGATTACTTTACCCACAGTAAAAACCAATAAAAGAATCACTAGAAAAGTAACGGTAAAAGATGCTACATTTAAGTACTCATAATCTACATATTTGGTTAAATACTCAGCAGTTCTATCAGAAAATTTCAATCCTCCATATACGCCTAAAGCCAATGCAATGATACTAACTAATTCAAAGATTAATCCTTTGCGAAAGCCTTTATATCCAAACCAAATAAGGATTGCTACTATAATTAAATCTATAAAATTCATCGCGATAAAGATAGAATCTTTTTATCAAGAACTTTTATAAATAAGGTATTTTTGTTCCGTTTACTTGCTTAAAAATGTTGTTAGGTTTACATTTGCGTCAACTAAAAGAAAAAAACTAATTTCAAACTATGTCCCAATCAAAATTTACAACAATCGGAAGAAAAGTCTTAATGGCACTTTCTGGATTCTTTTTAATGTTCTTTTTACTGCAGCATCTTACCATCAATATGTTGTCGGTTGTAGACCCTGATTCGTTTAATAGTGTTTCACACTTTATGGGTTATAATCCTGTAATACAGTTTTTGATGCAACCTATCTTGATATTTGCAGTGGTTTTTCACTTTGTTATGGGAATGTATCTTGAATACAAGAATAACAAAGCTAGATCAGTAAAATATGCTTATAACAAGCCAGGAACAAATTCTAATTGGATGTCAAGAAATATGATTTATTCTGGACTAGTAGTTCTTGCATTTTTAGGCTTACATTTTTATGATTTTTGGATTCCAGAAATGGACTTCAAATATATTTCCGGTCATGAAGAAGAGCCTACAAGATACTTAGTAGAATTAAATCATAAATTTCAAAATCCAATTAAAGTTGGGTTATATGTTTTAGCATTTATTGCTTTAGCTCTTCACCTTTTACATGGATTTCAATCGTCATTTCAATCCGTAGGATTCAACAATAACAAATATACACCTACGATAAAAAAACTAGGAAATATATTCGCTATTGTAGTTCCAGCATTATTTGCATTTGTAGCGATCTACCATTTTTTAAATCCATTACACCAATAAACTATTTCAAGTATGAGCACTTTAGATTCAAAAGTTCCAGAAGGCCCTATTAAGGACAAATGGACAACCTACAAGGACAACATTAATTTAGTAAATCCTGCCAATAAGAGGAAAATTGATATTATAGTTATTGGAACTGGTTTAGCTGGTGGTTCTGCTGCAGCAACTCTTGCAGAGCAGGGTTATAATGTAAAAGCATTTTGTTATCAAGATTCACCAAGAAGAGCCCATTCAATTGCAGCTCAAGGAGGAATTAATGCAGCAAAAAATTACCAAGGTGATGGCGATTCTAATTACCGATTGTTTTACGATACCGTAAAAGGAGGTGATTACAGATCAAGAGAAGCAAACGTATATCGCTTAGCAGAGGTTTCAGCAAATATAATTGATCAATGTGTAGCTCAAGGAGTTCCTTTTGCTAGAGATTATGGAGGATTATTAGACAATCGTTCATTTGGTGGAGTTTTAGTTTCTAGGACTTTTTATGCCAAAGGACAAACAGGGCAACAATTATTACTTGGAGCATATTCTGCCATGAACAGACAAATTGCTCGTGGAAAAATAGAAATGTACAACCGTCATGAAATGCTTGACGTAGTAAAAGTAGACGGAAAAGCAAGAGGAATTATTGCAAGAAATCTAATAACTGGCGAATTAGAAAGGCACTCGGCACATGCAGTTGTAATTGCATCTGGAGGTTATGGAAATGTTTATTTCTTATCTACCAATGCAATGGGAAGTAACGTAACTGCGGCATGGAAAACTCACAAAAAAGGAGCTTATTTTGCAAATCCTTGCTTTACACAGATTCACCCAACTTGTATTCCAAGATCTGGGGACTATCAATCAAAGCTGACATTGATGTCTGAGTCCTTGAGAAATGACGGAAGAATTTGGGTTCCAAAGAATCTAGAAGATGCTGTAGCAATTCAAGAAGGAAAGAAGAAACCTACAGAATTATCAGAAGACGAAAGAGATTATTACTTGGAAAGAAGGTATCCTGCATTTGGAAACCTAGTTCCAAGAGATGTTGCTTCAAGAGCAGCTAAAGAGAGATGTGATGCAGGTTTTGGTGTAAATAAAACTGGAGAAGCGGTATACCTTGATTTTAAATCGGCAATCGAAAGATACGGAAAAGAACAAGCAAAAATTCATAACGAAGAAAATGCTTCTTCTGCAAGAATTTATGAATTAGGTAAAGGAATTGTAGAAGCAAAATATGGTAACTTATTCCAAATGTATGAGAAGATTGTGGATGAAAATCCATACGAAACTCCAATGATGATTTACCCAGCAACTCATTACACAATGGGTGGGCTTTGGGTGGATTACAACTTGATGACAAATATTGAAGGCTGTTATGCAATTGGAGAGGCTAATTTTTCTGATCATGGAGCAAATAGATTGGGAGCTTCTGCCCTTATGCAGGGGTTAGCAGATGGATACTTCGTATTGCCTTACACAATAGGAGATTACTTATCTAATGACATTAGAACAGGAGAAATAGCTACTGATACATCTGAATTTAGCGAAGCAGAAAATTCTGTGAAAGAAATTTTAGAAAAACTAGTGAACACAAATGGAACTAAGCCAGTGGATTATTTCCATAAGAAGTTAGGTAAGATTATGTGGGATAAGGTAGGAATGTCAAGAAATGCAACAGGATTGAAAGAAGCAATTGCCGAAATTCAAGAATTAAGAGCAGACTTTTGGAAAGACGTTAGAGTCCCTGGAGGAATTAATGAGGTAAATAGAGAGCTTGAGAAAGCAGGGCGAGTTGCTGATTTCTTAGAGCTAGGAGAGTTGTTTGCTAAGGATGCTTTGGTAAGAGAAGAATCTTGTGGAGGACACTTTAGAGAAGAATCTGTGGAAATAGATGGCGAACAAAAGGGAGAAGCCAAACGAGATGATGTAAACTACAAATTTGTTTCTGCATGGGAGTACAAAGGAGTTCCCTCTGATGCTCAGCTGCATAAAGAACAGTTGATATACGAAAATATTGAATTAAAACAGAGGTCATACAAATAAAATTGATTTTGTTTAGGAATAGAAAATTATAGATAAAACAGTTAAATTGATTTAGTAGATACTAAGTACTATTTACTAAAAACTAAAGACTAAAATATATGGATTTAACATTAAAAATATGGCGTCAGAAAGATGCTAAGTCAACAGGTAAAATGGTAACATACCCAATTTCTGGGATTGAAGGACATATGTCATTTCTTGAAATGATGGATATCCTGAATGATGAATTAATTGAAAAAGGGGAAGAGCCTGTGGCGTTTGATCACGATTGTCGTGAGGGAATTTGTGGTATGTGCTCTATGTTTATCAATGGAGAAGCTCATGGACCAGATAGAAAAGTAACAACTTGTCAATTGCACATGAGAATGTTCGAAGACGGAGAGACTATTCATATTGAACCATTTAGAGCAAATGCATTTCCGGTTCTTAAAGATTTAATGATTGACAGAAGTTCTTTTGATAGAATTCAGCAATCTGGAGGATACATTTCAGTGAACACTTCCGGAAACACACAAGATGCAAATGCATTACCCATTCCTAAAAAGGATGCAGATTTAGCTATGGATGCTGCAACTTGCATTGGATGTGGAGCTTGTGTAGCTACTTGTAAAAACTCTTCTGCTATGTTATTTGTTTCGGCCAAAGTGTCACAATATGCTTTACTGCCTCAAGGGCAAGTAGAAGCAAAAGATAGAGTGCTAAATATGGTGAACCAAATGGACGTAGAAGGATTTGGAAGTTGCACAAACACAGGAGCTTGCGAAGTAGAATGCCCTAAAGGAATTTCCATAGAAAACATTGCAAGAATGAACAGAGAACTAATGAAAGCAACTGTTTAAAAACTTTTGGAACGAACTTTGTTAAAAAAGTAGTGTGCGAATACTTGTTTAATAGGAATTAATTAATTTTATTTGCACAATCTAAACATTAAAAATTAAAATAAAATGGCAGAAATACAAGATAAAGTAGTAGCAATTATAGTAGATAAATTAGGTGTGGATGCATCTGAGGTTACTTTAGAATCAAACTTCACAAACGATTTAGGAGCAGATTCATTAGATACTGTTGAATTAATCATGGAATTTGAAAAAGAATTTAACATTGCAATACCGGACGATCAAGCAGAAAAAATTGCTACAGTTGGAGATGCAGTTACATTTATTAATGACGCTAAATAAAAATTAGCTCCTCATGGAATTAAAAAGAGTTGTAATAACTGGAATCGGAGCACTAACCCCTATTGGGAATAGTGCTTCAGATTATTTTGATTCACTTAAAAAAGGTGTCTCTGGATCAGCACCTATAACAAGATTTGATGCATCCAAGTTTAAAACACAATTTGCTTGCGAAGTAAAAAACTTTAATGTGGAAGATCATCTTCACAGAAAAGAGGCAAGGAAAATGGATATTTTCTCTCAGTATGCTGTTGTTACAGCTGAAGAGGCTGTTTTAGATTCAGGAATGAATCTTGATGAAGTAGATACTGATAGAATAGGTGTAATTTGGGGAGCAGGAATTGGTGGACTTAAAACTTTACAGGATGAGTGTGAAAACTTTTTCAATGGAGATGGAACACCTAAATTCAATCCTTTCTTTATACCAAAAATGATTGCAGATATTGCTGCTGGTCATATTTCAATTAAATACGGTTTTATGGGGCCAAATTTTGCTACGGTTTCGGCATGTGCTTCATCAACTAATGCCTTAATTGATGCTTTCAATTATATACGTCTAGGAAAAGCCAATGCAATACTTGCAGGAGGTTCTGAAGCTGCTGTAACTGAAACAGGAATTGGTGGATTTAATGCTATGCACGCATTATCTCAAAACAATGATTCTCCTGAAACTGCCTCGAGGCCTTTTGACAAAAACAGAAATGGATTTGTACTGGGTGAAGGTTCTGGAGCAATGATGCTTGAAGAATATGATCATGCAATTGCTCGTGGAGCAAAAATATATGCAGAGGTCGTTGGAGGAGGTGCTTCTGGAGACGCACATCACATAACTGCACCACATCCTGAGGGATTAGGAGCACGTAACGCCATGAATGAAGCTTTGAGAGAAGCGAACATTGAACCAAGCGATATTGATTACATCAATGTGCATGGTACATCTACTCCACTTGGTGATATTGCAGAATCTAAAGCAATACAAAAAGTATTTGGAGATCATGCTTACAAATTGAACATTAGTTCTACAAAATCTATGACAGGTCACTTATTGGGAGCTGCGGGTGTAATAGAAGCTTTAGCTTGTGTGTTAGCAGTTACTGAAGACATTATTCCTCCAACAATAAATCACACAGAAATAGACCCTGAATTGGATGAGAAATTAAATTTCACTTTCAATAAGGCACAAAAAAGAACCGTAAATTATGCTTTATCCAATACTTTTGGATTTGGAGGGCATAATGCAACTTTTATTATCAAAAAGTATTCTTAAAACATTTTTATTATTTGTAATTTCAAGTAATGAAAATTTTCCTATCCTATTTTAAAGATTATTTCAAGGACAACTTTAGCCTAAAGGCACATCTATTGATTGGTCTTTTTATTGCAATTTGCATTTATGCGAATTATCAATATGAAGTTTATCCAAAGTATTTTAGAGTAAAAAACTACAGTGAATTAGGTGTTATAAAACTTTGGGGGATGTTTGCTTTTGCATTCATTGTTCCACTTTTAATTATGGCTGTTTTTCAAAAAGAAAAAAAAACAATTCTCAATAAACATTATTTGATATTTGGTCTCTTAGGACTATTTTTTGTTTCATTAGACTCCTCCTACTACACTTTAAAATTTGTAAAACAATTAATCCCTTATGACATTGAAGGTTTTAGTTTTTATCAATCTTGCCTGTCCAATGTAAATAGTTTGTTTACAATAATGATCCCTGTTTTTATTGTCTATTATATTGTCAGCTATTTTAAACCCGAACTATATGGACTAAAGCTCAATGGCGTCAATATAAAATCGTACTTAGTATTAGTCGCAATTATGTTACCTATTGTATACATTTCAGCAGTAACACAAGAAGATTTTACAAAATACTATCCTTCCTATAGCTTCAATAGGTTTCAAGAAGCAAACTTATCCGAAGTGTCCAAAATTGCACTGTTCGAGTTTTGTTATGGATTCGATTTTATCTCAGTAGAGTTAATGTTTAGAGGATTTATGGTGGTTGCACTTTCTCGATTTGTTGGAAAAGATGCTATTTTACCTATGGTCGCTTGTTATGCATTTTTACATTTCGGAAAACCTATGGTAGAAACAATTGGCTCAGTATTTGGAGGTTTTGGGTTAGGGATTTTAGCCTATAAATCACGAAATATCTATGGGGGATTAATTGTTCATTTGGCTGTGGCTTGGGGAATGGAACTCTCTGCTTTTATTCTAATATCATAACTTATATAAATTCCTCATTTTCTTTAATTCTAAATTTTCCTTTTTACTTAGTACATAATAAATTGGCATTTTAGCAATCTGTTTTAATTGAGAGACAGAAGTTTTAAAAGGCTTTGTACACAATCTTTTTAGTGCAACTCTTCCTTTGGTTACCTGAAAGGTTTTGTGTGTGTATCTGTGTAATTTCTTGTAAAATTGCTGATTAAAAGTTCCCTTAAATAACATAGCCAATTCATCCGAATCTGTCCAGTTTTGCTTTCCTTCCAATTCATCTTTTACCTTGTCATAAAACTTTGTCCCTGGAAGAGGGTAAGAAACTGATATCCCAATATCATCTGGTTTTAATCTTTTTATTAAAGCTATCGTTTTGTCGATATCCTCTTTTTCCTCTCCCAAATATCCGTACTGAATAAAAAAAGCAACCCTCACTTCTTTTTGCTGAAGCAACTTGGTAGAGTCTTCTATTTGCTTAATTGTTGTTCCTTTATCCATTGCATCTAAAATCCCTTGAGATCCGCTTTCTGCTCCTATCCAGACTTCTTTTAACCCAGAACTAACCAAAGAGTCAATGTTGTTTTCTTTCAATAGTAAATCAGCTCTACTTTGAATTTTGTAAGTTATTTCTAACCCCTCTTTCTTTAATTCTTTATCAAATTCTTGAACCCAATTTGGCTTTAATCCGAATATATCATCACACATCCAAAAATTAGTGACGCCATAAGTAGTAGATAAAAGACTAATTTCTTCGACTACCCTTTTGGGTGATCTAGAATTATATCTATTTCCATAAATTGGTTTTGCACACCAATTGCATTTATAAGGGCAACCTCTAGTTGTTGCAATATTCAAAGCAAAGGGATGAAGCTTGCTTTTCCAAGCTTTTTTATAGCTTTCCACGTTAATTAAATCCCAAGCTGGCTGAGGCAAGAAATCCAAATCCCTCAAGACTTCTCTTCTCCCATTATTAATTGTTTTTCCTTCTTTGGTAAAACAAATTCCTTTTACAGAGTCTAATGCGTCATTGTTCTCTATTGCTATTAAAGTCTCGAGTAAGGTGACCTCTCCTTCTCCAAGAATTACAAAATCAGCTCCTTTCTCCAAATATTTTTTAAAATGATCCGTTGAATCTGAACTGGATACAATCACTTTACAGCCTTCTTGTTTAGCCAATTTAATCATTTCAAAAGCTGCTTCACGCATGTTGGTTAAGCACATTTTAGTCAAATAATTAAACCCATCATCATACAATACAAAGTAATTTGGTTTTGTCGTCTTTAAAAGTCCCTGTATTTCTTGTGCAGATTCTTTTAAACCCACATCAAATAACGATACATCAAAACCATTATCTCTTAAAAAAGAAGCTGCATAAATTGTTCCTAAGGGAGGATAGGGAGTTCCAGTTTCCCATTGTTTAGAATCCATCTGATAAAAATAACTGTGGCTAAATAATATGCTAGACATTTCTCAAATTATTAATCGTTTTATTATAGGAGTCCAACACTTTTTTCTGAAAATTGCTGGGGTGATGTTTGGATACATTTCGGGTAGATTTAAAAGCAATATTAAAATCTATTTTTGGTAAATCAGGAAATTTTCTTTCCCCTCTCTTTAGTGTTAGTTTCATGCAATATAAATCTAATTTTTCACCAATTTTATTATTAAAAAATGACTCCAATATAGTTTGAAAAAAAGTGCTTTTGTATTCAATTATATCCTGGTTTTTGATTTTATTGAAATCATAATACTCTTCAGCCCATTGATTTTCTTCTATTAAAACTTTATATATCTTTTTATTAATAATGGGCATTAAAGTGAAAATTTCGGTTGCAGTAAAAACATTATTCTGATCAATTTTTAAATCTTTTTCACCTAGGAAATAATTAACACAAAAGAATTTTCTGGAATTAAATAAAAACACTTTTTTGTATAAAATAAGTACGGTTCTTGCAAACCACATTCTATTGTGTTTGGTGATTACAAAATAATCTATATCGCCATCTAATGGTACATATCCTTTAGAAAAAGAACCAGAGATAAAAACGGCTCTCACATATGGAAATTTACTTATTAACTTAGCTCTTTTGATTGCTTTTCTTGTAAAAACCTTGGCCCTTTTGTTTCCTTGCTCTCTATTAATTACTCGTTCAGTATCATTTTTTAAACTATAAAAATTCCTCACTTTATACACAACAGAATCTTCTGTAAGTTTTTTCAATTCAGTAGCTACTTGATCTTCAGAAAATCCTTGAGAAAATATAAAAACTTCATCAAAAGTAAGCGGATAATCAAACACATCATAATAAGCCAATACTTTGAGTACAGCAGAAATATCTATGTCTTTGTTGTTTTTCATTTGGTGGAGTAAGATACTAAGTTTTTTTTAGGTCCTTGGTTTAAATCTATTCTTACTAAGATGGCTAAACTTGAAACAAATAGGATTGCCATTTTTTGAGAATCAATAAAAGAATTGAATAAACCGTGAATGTAAAACGTGATTAACCCTAAAGCTGAAGCATAAACTAAGAGTTTTGTAGATTTATCTAATCCCGAATACAAAAGCCTTATTGATAAATAAATAGAATAAAATACCAGAGCTAAAAATACAAGAAAGCCTACGATTCCAGTTTCGGATAAATAAGTAAAATACTCGGAATGCGCATTTCCTTTGTCGCCCATGTGAGTGCTTATTCTGGTAGTAAATTCATTGGTTTGGTAGTTCCCATAATTAAACTGATAAGTTCCGGGGCCAAATCCTAAAATTGGTTTTTCCTCGAACATTCGCACAGCACACACCCATCTATTTATCCGTTCCATGTTAGATGCATCATTCTGTAAATTTGTTATTGAAACGATATGAGTAGAGAAATTATCTCCATATTTTAATGAATTCTCTTTTAAAGCTCCATAAATTGAATTGAAATTGAAATAAATGACTCCAGCTAAAAAGAATACTATCCCTACAAAATGATGAAATTTTAATCTTAATTTTGTGAAAATGAAAAATAACAAGGCAATAACCACACTGATCCAAGCTGCTCTGGAATAGGATAAAAACAATGCGATAAGTATCAGGGAAAGAAAAATAAGTTTAGGAATAACCTTCCATTTTAATTCCTTTTTATTCGTTATGTCTAACACAAGAAAGGGGACAATAAAAGCAAGACAAGCTCCATAAATAGTGTGCTCATCATAAAAAGGGAGCGAAGCATAAACAGAAGCTGGCTGAACAAACTCCCATTGAGAATGGTCAATTATTGTATAAATTATTGGTGCTATTAATCCAATTCCATACAGCCAATATACTTTTTTTAATTGCTTGTTTTTTGTCAAAAATTGAATTAAAAAGAAGTAAAAAACAACATAAAAAATCGATTGAGACATTGTTCTTTTAATTGATATAGAAGGGTCTACTGAGATAACTGATGAAAAAAAGAGGCTAGTAATTAACAGTAAAACTATAATGCTCATTGGGTGGGTCATTATTCTTTTCTCAAATTTTAATCCTCCCAAAAACTTTAACACAACAATTCCAACAGCCAGCAACATCATAATTTCTGAAGGCGCAGACAACTTAAAACCGCCACCTATTTCTAAATCAATAGATAGAGGTGTTAAAAATACGATTGCCAACAAGAAGTTTGACGTGTGATTGAATAGAAATGGAGCTGCAATAAGCGCACTCATACCTACTAGGATTAACGTTACTTTTTCTACGTCTTCTTTGAATAAATAATAGACACAAGCACATAAAAATATTCCTGTCGCTAATAGAAAAAACGATTTATTTTTTCTGCTCTTATTCATTTGCTATTGATTCTGAAAAATTGCTCCAATGAATTTTCAATGAATAAAAAAGTATGCTCCCAATCGCACCAATCAAAAATCCTAAAATAATATTAAGCAAAAATGAAGGGGAAGTTTTTTTATAATCTGCAATTGCATTTTGCACTCTATAAATTCTTGGGAAAGGCACACTTGTCTTTTCTTTAAGCACTACTAGTTCTCTCTTTAAGTTAGATAAAATAGAAAGTTGATGGTAATATTCATTTATTGCTTTTGCAGTTTTAAACGTATAATTATTCTTTGCCGCATTAATTATAATTTCATCTCCCAGTCCAAGGTTTCCATTCTTATTGTTTTCCTCTAGTTTTGAGACTATATTCCGTGCTAACTGATTCGGTTTTGTCGTCTTTTTTTCATTTGAAAGGAGAAACAACAAGCTATCAACAATAATTTGATGATTGTATACTTTGTTTGATAAATCGTCTTGTAATGCATATACATTTTCATATAAGATTTCTTTTCTAATCGTATCAATATAAGACATCATTGTATTGGCAATCTTACTCGCCAATTCTGGTGATTTCATGATTACATTGAGTTTTACCGAAATAAATTTTGTTCTTTTAAAACTAATGTCTTCAATGTAGTACTTGTTTAAGTAATACCTCCAATTTTTAGAGTTTGTATCTATTTCGTAATAATTAATTAGGTCGTATCTTTTTATAATGGTTTCTTTCATTTTTTGAGATTCAAACAGTTGAATCAATCTGTCTGCCTGGAACTCGTATCCAAAAAAATTGCTGTTCGCTACATCCTTCATAGAATTGGAATTGGTGGGAAATACAATCCCTGAAGCTGTATATTTTTTGGGAATAAAAAACGTAACTCCGACTGCTATAATTGCAAACACAATAGAAAATAATAAAATCTTAACTCTGTTTTTAAATAAAGTCTCCAAAACTCTTTTGTTAGCTGTTTTCTCTTCCATTTTTACCTCTCTTTATGATTGTATGAATAAAAATACGATAATTTTTGTACCTACAAATATAAGATGACTATTCAAAGGAGTTTAGTCCGCTTTAGAAAGAAAATGGTTAAATTATTTCCCGATTATGCAATTGTTTAAAATTTAAACAAAAAAAATGAGGTAACAAAGTCACCTCATTTTAAATTTATCATTTATTAACTCAGTTCTTATTTCCCAAACTCTTCAGTAAAATATTGATAGAAATAAGGAATAGTTTCAATTCCTTTTAGGTAATTAAAAATTCCATAATGTTCGTCTGGCGAATGAATGTCATCTGTTGCCAACCCGAATCCCATCAATACAGATTTAAGTCCTAACTCAGCCTCAAACATAGAAGTAATAGGAATACTTCCTCCTCCTCTAACTGGAATTGGTGTTACTCCAAATGTTGTTTCCATTGCTTTACTTGCTGCTTGATAAGCAGGAAAGTTAGTTGGAATTAAAAATGGCTCTCCTCCGTGATGTGGAGTTACTTTCACTCTCACAGCATCTGGTGCAATGGATTCAAAATGTGATCGGAATTTTTCTGTAATCTCATCTGAACTCTGACCAGGAACTAATCTCATAGAGATTTTTGCATAAGCTTTAGATGGTAAAACTGTTTTGGCTCCTTCTCCAATATATCCTCCCCATATTCCATTTACATCCAAAGTTGGACGAATAGAAGTTCTTTCGTTTGTTGAATATCCTTTCTCTCCAAATCCTTCTTTTATTTTCAATTCAGCATTATAATCATCTTGATTAAAAGGTGCTTTTGCCATTTCTGCTCTGTCTTCATCAGAAACTATCTCTACATTATCGTAAAATCCTTTTACTGTGATGTGATTATTTTCGTCTGTTAACGAAGCAATCATGTTACACAAAATATTAATTGGATTCCCAACTGCTCCTCCGTACAATCCTGAGTGCAAATCACGGTTTGGTCCAGTTACCTCAACCTCCATATAACTCAACCCTCTTAAACCAACTGCAATAGATGGCGTTTCATTTGAAATCATAGAAGTATCAGAAATCACAATCGTATCGGCTGCTAATTTCTCTTTGTTTGCTTTTACAAAAATCCCTAGGTTTTCAGAACCAACTTCTTCTTCTCCCTCAATCATAAACTTAGCGTTACAAGGCAAAGAGTTTGTCTTTATCATGTATTCAAATGCTTTTACGTGCATGTAAAATTGTCCTTTGTCATCTGCAGAACCTCTTGCATAAATATATCCGTCTTTTATTACAGGTTCAAACGGTGGACTTGTCCATAATTCAATAGGATCTGCTGGTTGCACATCATAATGTCCGTAAACCAAAACAGTTGGTAATTTAGGGTCAATGATTTTTTCTCCATACACAATTGGATGACCTGCTGTTTCACAAATTTCTGCAAAATCTACTCCTGCATTAATCAAACTTTGTTTCACGTGCTTAGCACATCTATTTACTTCACTTTTATATGCTGGATCAGCACTTACAGAAGGTATTTTTAATAAATCTACTATTTCATCTATGAATCTGTCTTTGTGTTCTTCAATGTATTTTTTTACGTCTGCCATATATTAATTTTTGTATTGAATTGAGATGATTTCCATCCGTGAACTATCTATTTCCTATTTCCATAAAATTACCTAAACCAAGAGAGAAAGTAAAATCTTACCCTCATTATTTTTAACAATCATTTAATAAGCGTATTTTTACAAAATATCAATTTACAATTTCATGCAATCAATCACTTTAGGCGAGTTTATTATTGAAAACCAACAACACTTTAAATATTCTACAGGAGAATTATCTAGTATATTAAGTTCTATTCGTTTGGCTTCAAAAATTGTACACCATGAAATAAACAAAGCTGGATTAGCTAAACATATTTTGGGTGCTGTGGGAACTGAGAATATTCAAGGAGAAGAGCAACAAAAATTGGATTTATATGCTAATGATGTTTTTATTAAAGCATTAAAAAACAGAGGTATTATTTGTGGGATTGCTTCCGAAGAGGATGATGATTTTATCGCTTTTGATGGAGATTCTATGAAAGGAAATTATATAGTTGCAATGGATCCTCTTGATGGTTCGTCTAACATTGATGTAAATGTATCGGTAGGAACAATTTTTTCTATTTACAGAAGAATTTCTCCGGCAGGGACTCCTGTAACTTTAGAAGATTTTTTACAACCAGGAACGGAGCAAGTTGCTGCAGGTTATGTTTTATACGGCTCTTCTACTATGTTAATTTATACAACTGGGAATGGTACAAATGGATTTACTTATGATTCTTCTTTAGGTGTATTTTACTTGTCACATCCAGATATGAAAACATCAAAAGATGGTAAGATATTCTCAATGAACGAAGGGAATTACAACAGAACTTCGCAAGGATTGAGAGATTATATTGACTACACGAAAGAAGTAGATGATTCTTCAAACAGACCTTATACTGCAAGATACATTGGTTCTCTGGTAGCAGATTTTCATAGAAATCTATTGAAAGGTGGCGTTTATGTTTACCCAAGTACTGATAATGCACCAAAAGGAAAACTGAGGCTATTGTACGAATGTAATCCACTTGCATTTGTAATAGAACAAGCTGGAGGAAAAGCAACTGACGGGAAAAATAGAATCATGGAATTAAAACCAACTGAACTGCACCAAAGAGTTCCTTATGTGATCGGTTCAAGCAACATGGTGGATAAGGTTCATTCTTTTATGAATAAGTAAACTATAAAGTAAATTCTTGTTTTACAAGCTCTTTATTTTCATCCGTGAAATAAACTACGAAGTATTTTCCGTGTTCCCAACCTTTTACTTTTACAGTAAAATTTAATGTAATGTCATCTGCCTTTGGAATCGTCATCACCTTGCCGAATTCATGGATTAACTCACCATTATCTCTTATTATTTTACTTTTTATTTTTGTTATTCTTTTTGTTCCAAATTTTATTTTCCCTTTAATTTCAACTGGTTCTGCCACTATATTTTGATTCTCATCTACCGCAATTTCTCTTCGTGTACTCTGCCAAGGGATTCTTCCTCCGGTAATGCTCGCAACAGTTTCTTGTAGCTTCGTATCCTCCTCATCATAAATATTACCTATTGATTTATCATCTGTAATGCACCAAATTGATTCTTGGATTTGGTTATCATCATATTCTTTGGTGTTGAGAAATACAAAAAGCTGTTTCAGCTTAGTATTTTTAGAATTCCCAACTGTAAAGACACCGCCTTCACTTGGACATTTATCACTAGCCTCTGAACAATATCCATTTACTAAGTGCGATTGTATTGACTTCTTATTGATAGTAATCAATTCCATTTTTGGTAAGACCAAGGTCTGCTTATTCTCATCTTCAGGATAAAAAAGAGTTCCTTGCGGAATTTTCATAGTAACGTTTTTGCTGAATTTAGATTCTATTTCGAGGGACACACTTCCTCCAGTATAGTTCCCGTTTGAAATAATTTTAACCGAAAACATAGGGTCTTGGATTAATTCCTGCAAGGTAAATATTGATTGTTTATTGTTCGATTTTTCTACAAATCCATACGAACAATATGCAGCCACAGCTGCTATTAAAATGACTTTATTTTTCATGCTTTTCTTTCTTTTATATAAAGTAAGAACGGCATAAACTATTATTTTATTTTATCAATATCCCCAATCGTTATTTTTAAAACTATAGAAATTGATTCCGAATTTTATCCTGGGGTCAATGCTGTTGTAGTTTGAAACGGCTTCTACTCCATAAACTCCTAGCCTAAATCTCACTCTTGAAATCTTGAAAGTTCTTTCTAATCCTAAAAATGCTTCGGCATACCTATACTTACTTTGTGGAATTAATAAACCACTTGTTCCAACAACAGTATGTATTCCTAATCTTTTGATAAGCGGGACAAAATTTATTATTGCCCCATTAAAATGATGAATGTAATTGAATTTAAAATAACTGTCATTCACCAATAAAGTAGTATCCTGCAATTGCATAGAAGATAAAAAAGAGGAGAAAAACCACCTGTCACTTCTATTAAATCGTTTGTAATCTTGAAATTTCAATGCTTTAGTATTCAGAAATTTCCCTGCTGTAAATCGATAAGAAGAAGTCCCTAAAGTTCTTACTTTAAAAGATTGAACTATACTAAATTCCAAAAAATCATAATCCACTACACTCTTAAAAATTCCTTTTATTCCCTTTTCATACCTCAATGAAAAAGTGGGCCATTTACTTCCCAATACTACTTTTCGTTTGGGTTCCATCATGTATTTTTGAAACGGAGTGAATGATAACCCTAAAGTTAATCGAGAGGTTTGATAGCCATCAAAACCAACTGCAACATTTGCTTGACCTTTAAAAATTGTATCTAAAAAAGAAGCTGATTTATAGTTTTCTATGGAAGATCTATTGTCATAAGCATAGCTTAATCTACCGTATAATCCATTTACTAATTCTCTTCGTGTAGAGATGGAGAAATAACTGGATTCTATGTAATTTCCCCTATCAAATAAAGCTGTTACAGCATCACTTAAAGCCAAGATGTCAAAATCTTTTCCAATATCAAAAGAGATTGTTCCTAGGTGTTTGGGGTCATATTTAAACCAAACACCAAAGTCTCCTTTGACATCTTTGTTTAATAAACCAATATTCATATCTCCTGAAAGCCTAATTGCATTCTCATTCTCGAATCTTTTGTAATAAGTAGCTCCAGGCCCAAGTCTTAGTATTTGTATTGGGTCAATTCCAATAAGTGTGGGTAAAGAACCAAACCACCAAGATTGTTTTTTTACTCTGTTTCTAAACCCTACCCCATTCCACACTACATCCAAAAAGGTAACTTTGTTGTAAACGGAATCTACTGAATCCAAATATGCAGGAGAATTTACATAATCGTAAATACTGTCTTTCACAGACTGGAATCTTTGTTCTTTTTTAGTTAATGGCTCTGGTCTTATTCTATCCCAATAACTGGAATCTCTTTCGTAGGCTTCGGCAGTTGTAACTCCTACTTCATTACTAAAATATCGCTTGGGAAACGTAACATCCAATTCATAATTGGAATAAACCACGGTAGTTTTACCAGTAAAACTAGTTCTTCCTGATTTTTCTACATAATCAAAAACTTGCTTATAAGTAAGTAAGACAGAATCTTCATTAAATGCATATTCTTGTTGTATCCTAAATTCATTGTACTTTAACAAACCCCCTTTCTGGAGCGATAAATCTACTTTATCTATATTAAATGTATTGTCTCTAATCCAAATGTGTCCTTCCCAAGTTGCATTCCCTTTTTTTCGAGGTGTAACTTCAATTTTCCATACCATTATTCCACTGTCAAATTTTGTCTCAATCAGTTTGAATTTATAAGTAAGTACCGATAGGGAATTGAGGGGAGAAACTAAAGGAACGGTATTCAGTTTGTATAAATCCATTAGGTTGTCGTAAAAATTGAATTCGTTTTCAATGGTGTTTTTAAAAAAAAGACCAAATGTGTTCCCGTACTTTTTGTAGGCAGTTCTTATTTCTTTTACTTTGTTTGGGTATTGAAAATGCCTGTCCATTTTCACCTCCATCATGTTTATGCTGTAAGCAAGTTTGCTTATTTCTCTTTCTTTTTTCTTGGCAGCTTCATCAAACAGTTCTTCTTCTGTTTTTTCTTTTGCTGCCTCTTCCGATTTTTTTTGTCGTTCTTCTTGTCTTTTTTTTCTCGCCCTTTTTTTCTTTTCTTTTTCGGTTATTACTTCTTTTCCTTTTATGTAAACCTCGCATTTACTCGATTTTATTTGAGAGTTCCACTTTTTCTTGTTTTCAATAGCTTTGTTAATAATCCCGTAAGCTGGATCCCTTCCTTTGCTTGTTATTATTAATTCTTTCAGTTGTTTTACATCCGTCTTCAGCCAAATATTTTTTATTACTTCCCCATTGTCTTCTAATGAAACCGTGAATTCTTTTGTTGTAAAACCCACTGAAGTTACAATGATATCATAAATTCCTTGGTTGGTAAATTGATAGGTATATTTTCCTTCTCCATCTGTAGAAGTTCCTTGTTGACTGGCTTTTACATAAATATTAGCAAAAGGAACTGGCGTATTATTTTCATCAAACACATAACCCGTTACCGATTGTGAGAAAACGGAAAACTGGATTAAAATAAATAAAAATATAACTAGGAACTTCATTCTTTCTTTTTGGTATAACCGCTAACACGTGCAATTTGTTACAATTAAAAGTAGTACAATGAAAAAGACCCTGAAACTAAATTTTGTTAAAGGGTCTTAAATACTGTTAAGAGGATTTATTTTTTAGAAATCCAAGGAATTTCTTCCGCATTTAAATCTTGTGTAAATTTACGGCTCAAGACGAATAAATAATCAGATAATCGATTTAGGTATTTGGTAATAATTTGATCAACTTCGCTTTCCATAGCTAAGTGAACAGAGATTCTTTCTGCTCTTCTACACACACATCTTGCAATGTGACATTGCGAAACTGTTGGGTGACCTCCTGGCAATACAAAGAATTTCATATCTGGTAATTCTTCGTTATATTGATCCATTGCATTTTCCAAATCCACAATCATTTCTTCATTTATTGAAGGGATTTTCACTTTATCCTTTCCTGGTTCTTTAGCAAGGTGAGAACCTATTACAAATAAATTATCTTGAATCTGGATTAAAAACTCTTTGGTCTCTTTCTCCATTTCTTGGTCACGAATTAATCCCAAATGCGAGTTTAATTCATCTACTGTTCCGTAAGCTTCAATTCTTAAATGGTATTTAGGAACTCTTGCTCCTCCCAATAAACTTGTTTCTCCTTTGTCGCCTGTTTTTGTGTAAATTTTCATAAAACAAAAATACATAAAAAAAGCTCCCAATTTCTTGAGAGCTTTTTTTCTTATTATTTTTTATCTCAAAATTTAATATTCAATCTTATTGATGTAATATACTTTTCTCTTTCTTTTATTTTTTCCGCCTTTATTTTTAATCTTCTGGTAACCGTAAGTTACAAAAGACCTATCATACCAATAATCTGTTTCCGAAGTAGACCATCTCGCTAAATCGTCTTCGTCTCCGGATACAATGATATCTGTGTTTTCTTCTTTGGTTGTTTTACCATTAAAATTATCTAACGTTTTCATGTAAATTGCACTTCCCGAAGAGAATATCATGCTGATCTCCTTGTCATTTGCTTCAGAAATAGAGATGAATTTTTTAATATAATAAGGCTTGTAAGAAGGATACATTTTAAATGTGTTGTCCCAAACTAATTTCCCTTCTTTATCAAATCCTATGATTACAGCATGTGTATAGCGGTAACCGTCAAAAACCTGTACGTAAGTTGTACTTGCTTGCCCATTTACATATGTTGTTCTTGCTTCTGATCTATAAGTTGGGTAATAAGCTTCTCCTACTAAAATGTATTTATCTCCCTTTTTAATAATATCATGACAAGCAATTAAATAGTTATATATTAATTGCTTTCCTCTTTTGGCTTTTCTCTTCTTCTTTTTCTCTATCCTTTTCTGCTTCTTTGCAGGTAAATAGGTTAAGAAATTACTCAACTCAAGGAAGTTATAAGACTCTATGAAATTCACTTTCCCATTGGTAGATTTACCAATGAATAAACCATTCGAAACGGAAGAATTTTTTTTTGAGTAAGTTCCTGTATAGATGTATTCCCCATCTCCAATTTTAGAAACCGAAATACCAGAAACTACATTTTTATATTTTTTCGTCAGAATAAATAGTTCTTTTTTATTTCCTCTTTCGTCTATTTTTAAAGCAAATGTTTCTACTTTTTTATCTATTCTAGCTGAGATAAATGCAAATAATTCTTTTTCTCCCTCCAATACCTGAAAGTTTTTAAAAAAGATTCGTTTCGGTTTTACGCCATTAATATTTATGGGAATAATTTTTGTCCTTCCTGTTTTCCAGTTAATTAAAGATAAGAACACTTCTCTTTTACTTTTAGTATCAAGCACAGCATAATCCCCAATCACTTTCATTTTATTGAAATAAACTTTTGCAGGAAACTCCCCTTCTACTTCCGTTAATTTCATAGTTGATAGATTTAGGCTTATTACCATGTAATCTTTCTTTTTAGTTCTAAACAGTACGTGAAGATGTGTTTTTGTGGTGTACTTAGATTGGAAATACAATTTCCTAGAAATCTCAATAGACTCCTCTTTTTTCACCTTTAGGTTTTTATCCATCATCTTAAAAACCCAAACCGTATTTCTGTTTGATCCCATGTGAGAATAGACATTAATTAAAGCTTTATTTTTCAAAGTATAAACTGCAAAGTTGAAAATATTTTCTCCTTCCTCTTTCATGTCAAATTCATACCTTTCTACTAGTTTTGCTTGCCCATTTTGACCAAATAAACTACCAAATGTTACGGCAATACTTATTAACGCAATACAAAATACTTTCATGTTGTGTTTTTTTTATTCTTAATTTACAATTTTTACACCTTAATTATTTGTTATTGTTGAATTTAAGTAAACTTTTGCCTTAATTCCTGATTTTTATTTGTAGAATATTCTTTTCAATAACTTTTTCATATAAAAAAAGCTCTCAATTTCTTGAGAGCTTTAGATAATTCTTGTTTTTTTATCCCAAAAACGGATATCTGTAATCCGTTGGTGTTACAAATGTTTCTTTGATAGTTCTTGGCGAAGTCCATCTCAACATGTTCATATATGAACCTGCTTTATCGTTCGTTCCAGAACCTCTTGCTCCTCCAAATGGTTGTTGACCTACAACAGCTCCTGTTGGCTTATCATTGATGTAGAAGTTTCCTGCTGCATTTTTCAATTTCTCAGCTGCTAAATCAATCATGTACCTATCTTGAGAGAAAATAGAACCTGTCAGTGCATATTCAGAAGTTGCATCTACTAAATCTAAAGTTTCTTCAAACTTGTTTTCATCATAAACATAAATGGTAATTACTGGGCCGAATATTTCTTCACACATTGTTCTGAATTTAGCACTTTTTGTAACTACAACTGTAGGCTCAATAAAGTAACCTTTCGATTTATCGTAATTTCCTCCTGCAACTATTTCTGCATCATCTTGCTCCTTAATATAATCAATGTATCCCGCAATTCTATCAAAAGCTTTTTCATCAATTACTGCATTAATAAAGTTTCCGAAATCTTCTGGTGTTCCCATTTTCATAGAAGCTACATCTTCTTTCACGTATCCAATCACTTCATCCGCAATATTTGATGGTAAATAAACTCTAGAGGCTGCTGAACATTTTTGTCCTTGAAATTCAAAAGCTCCTCTTGAAATTCCTGTTGCAACTTGCTTAGGAATTGAAGATTTGTGTGCTACAATAAAATCTTTACCTCCTGTTTCTCCAACTATTTTCGGATAAGTACGGTAGTTCGAGATATTATCTCCTATTGTTTTCCACAAATGTCTAAATACTCCTGTAGATCCAGTAAAGTGTAATCCTGCAAAATCTTTGTGTTTAAATACAACATCTCCTGCATCTGGTCCGTCTACCAATACCATATTAATAACTCCATCTGGCAATCCTGCTTCTTTAAATAATTCCATGATTACTTGAGCAGAATATATTTGACTTTCTGCTGGCTTCCATACTACCACATTCCCCATCATAGCTGGTGCTGCACATAAATTTGCTGCAATTGCTGTAAAGTTGAATGGAGTAATTGCAAAAACAAATCCCTCAAGTGGTCTGTATTCTAATCTATTCCATAATCCTGGGTTAGAATCCGGCTGCTCTTCAAATATTTGTTGCATAAACGCGACATTCAACCTTAAAAAATCAATCAACTCACAAGATGCATCAACCTCTGCTTGGTAACAGTTTTTTGATTGTGCTAGCATTGTAGCTGCATTCATTTTTGCTCTGTAGGGTCCTGCCAATAAATCGGCTGCTTTCAAGAAAATAGCTGCTCTACTGTTCCAGGCCATATTTTCCCAATCGCTCTTTGCCGCTAAAGCTGCATCAATTGCATCCTCTACATGTTTTTTTGTTCCCAAACTGTAAGTTCCCAAACTGTGTTTGTGATCATGAGGTGGAGACATTGTGAATTTATTATCTGTATGAATCTCTTTACTACCAATGTAAGAAGGCACCTCTATCTTACTGTTGTACATTTCTTTGTACTTAGCTTGTAATTCTTCTCTCTCTGCTGATCCTGGCGCGTAATTTAATACTTCTTCGTTCCCTTGAAACGGAACGTTATAAAATCCTTTTGACATGTAATGGTTTATTTAAAGCGTTATTAATTTATCTATAAAATTAAGGATAACTCTAGTCAATAAAAAATAATAATAGGTTAAAATAAACCGACCTGAATTTGTTAAAATAACGGTGTTGAACAAATTAATTAAAAAATAAATTGGATTATCTGAAACCTTTTATCTATATTGTCGTTCAATATATCAACAAATAAAAACAAACAGCCTATACCATAATTCTACTTTAACACATTTAATAATAATCATTAAACAAAGTAGTATTATGAAAAATAATAAAAAAAGCTCTGATCAAGAGCTAGTTAGAAGTTATTTAGAAGGGAATGACTTGGCGTTTGAAATCCTATTAACCCGTTACAAAGACCGTATTTTTAGTTACTTGATTTCTTTAGTCAAGAATAAAAAAATTGCTGAAGATATTTTTCAGGATGCGTTTTTCAAAATTATTAAGACTCTTAAAAAAGGTTCGTATAACGAAGAAGGTAAATTTTTACCTTGGGCAATGAGAATTGCACACAACCTTGCGATTGATCATTTTAGAAAAGTAAAAAAAATGCCAATGGTCGGAAAAAAAGCAACCAAAAATGAGGATGATGATTTTGATATTTTCTCTGTTTTAAAAATGGAAGAGAGTAGTATTGAAGATGACATGATAGAAGATCAAATTCATAAAGATGTAAGAAATCTCTTGGATTACTTGCCAGATGACCAAAGAGAAATTATCATTTTGAGACATTTTAAAGAAATGAGCTTTAAGGATATTGCTGAATCAAAAGACATTAGCATCAACACTGCACTTGGAAGAATGAGGTATGCTTTGATTAATTTGAGAAAAATTATCGAAACTAATAAAGTAAGCTTAACAGTTTACTAAATCTCATTGTGGTAAATCACAAAAAAAAAGCCTAACAGAATTTATAATTCTGTTAGGCTTTTTTAATGAACAAGAAAAAATGAGCCCTCACTCTAGACTTGATTAAAAGTCTGTTTGTAATTTGCTTTTTTTTGTTTTTATTCTTGTCATCATTCAATCTATAATTTTTATTACTTTTACAAATGGAATTTGAAGGAAAATGCATCATATTTTCTGCTCCTTCTGGAGCTGGAAAAACTACAATTGTAAGGTACTTACTAAAAAAAGTGAAGAGCCTAGAGTTCTCAGTTTCTGCTACAAGCCGAGAAAAAAGAGACTATGAAGTGGATGGGCACGATTATCATTTTCTATCGACAGATATTTTTAAAAACTATATCAAAGAGAATAAATTTATTGAATGGGAGGAGGTGTATGCTGATAATTTTTACGGAACCTTAAAGTCAGAAATTGAAAGAATTTGGAGTGAGAAAAAACACGTGATTTTTGATGTGGATGTGATGGGAGGAATAAAGTTAAAATCAATATTTGGCGACAAAGCACTTTCTGTTTTTGTTCAACCTCCTTCTATTCAGGAACTAGAAAACAGGCTGATAGGAAGAGGTTCTGAAACTCCAGAAACTATAATTAGAAGGGTTGGGAAAGCAGAAATAGAAATGAAATCGGCTTCGGAGTTTGATTATATTTTGATAAACGACAAGCTAGAAGACGCAAAGAAAGAGGCTAGAAAAACAGTTTGTAATTACCTCGAAGGAAAAGATTTAAATTCAGAAGAAAAAACCTAAAGGCGAGATCCAAAAAAAATTCCAAACTTGGATTCGGATAGGTAGACTTCAAATAAAATGAGATAAATTCTCTGAAATGAAAAAGTAATAAATGAAAAAGATAGGATTATTTTTTGGTTCGTTTAACCCAATTCACGTTGGTCACTTAGTTATTGCTAATCACATTGCTCAATCTGATCTTTTGGATGAAGTTTGGTTTGTGGTTTCGCCCCAAAACCCGTTCAAAGAAAAAAAATCCTTATTAGAAGATTATCACAGGCTTGCTTTGGTAAATGAAGCGATTGAAGATAATCAAAAATTAAAATCGTGTGATATTGAGTTTTCAATGCCAATACCATCCTACACGTCAGATACTTTGGCTTACTTGATGGATAAATATCCAAAATATGAATTTTCATTAATCATGGGAGAGGACAACATTAAATCTTTTCACAAATGGAAAAACTACGAAGTAATTCTAAAAAATCATTCTATTATTGTTTACCCAAGGATGGGTGTAAATGATAAGTCAGTTGCAAAATCTGAAATTATAACACACAAAAATATTTCTGTCTTAGAAAATATTCCAGTAATGAAAATATCGGCAAGCTATATTCGTGAGCGAATAAAAGAAGGTAAAAGTGTAGCTTATTTATTGACTGAAAAGGTAGAGAAATATGTAGACGAAATGGGGTTTTATAGGTAGACTAAACCAACTTCCCTTCAATCTCTTTAATCAGAGATTCAAAGAAAAGACGTCCGTCTGTGTTTCCTAATTCAGCATCTGCTGCTCTCTCTGGGTGAGGCATCATATACGGCGACCACCG
>Ga0307996_1000068_pt1 | contig 28189 bp, 20 predicted proteins | sample Davwhametageno35_FD_203143 | JGI IMG/M metagenome (GOLD analysis project Ga0307996, IMG submission 203143) | Marine microbial communities from Davis Island wharf, Antarctic Ocean - #35 | ecosystem: Environmental > Aquatic > Marine > Unclassified | place: Antarctic Ocean: Davis Island wharf...
AAATACTATTTAAAAAAGGTCAAGAAGCTGTAGACGGTTTAAAATCTTTGTCTGCTAGTTTGATTCAAGATATATTTGAAGGAGTTCCACAAGCTACTTTTAGTAAAGCAGATTTGGCAAATGGTATAGATATTGTATCTGCATTTGTAGAGAAAGGAAAATTTCTTTCATCTAACGGAGAAGCAAGAAGGGAATTGAAGCAAAACTCGATTAGCGTAAACAAAGCCAAAGTAAATGATACTTGTGTGCTTACTGAGGAGGATTTGATAGGAGGAAAATATATTTTATTACAAAAAGGGAAGAAAAATAATTATTTGGTTACTGTTGAATAAACTAAAGATTCAGAGTAAACTTTTATTATATTTAAAAAACAAAGTAGGCATGTTAAGACAATACTTATCACAGAAGCTTTCACAAAAGCTATCGCCACAACAAATTCAGCTAATGAAATTGTTGCAAGTACCTACGGTTGAACTGGAGCAAAGAATAAAAGACGAGATAGAAGAGAACCCTGCTTTAGAGGAGGGGGTTCAAAAGGAAGAGGACGAGTTTAAGAATGATGAACACGAAGAGGATTTAAGTGACTCGCGAGATGATTTTGACGTAAGTGATTACCTAGATAGTGAATCGCACTACTCTACAAAATCAAATAATCATGCAGACCCAGAAGAAGAAAATAACATCCCGATTTCTGGAGGAAAAACATTTCAAGAAAGGTTAACTACTCAAATTTCTTTGAGATTGAAAGACGAAAGAAATTTGACAATTGCCCAAAACATCATAGGAAATTTAGATGAATCGGGTTATTTGAGAAGAGAATTGATTAATATTTCTGATGACTTGGCATTTATGTTCAATATCATGGCCGAAGAGGCAGAGATATTGGAAGTATTGTACGAAGTACAAGATTTGGACCCTGCAGGAATAGGAGCAAGAGACTTAAAAGAGTGTCTGCTTATTCAGCTAGAAAGAAAACAAAACCAGCACGAAGATGAGCCGGGAGGGCTATTGGATGCAATCAATTTGATAGAAAATCAATTTGAAGCATTTACAAAAAAACATTATTCCAAGATATTGGAAAAACTAAATTTTGATGAGGAAAGGCTAAAAGCAGCTATTGAAATCATTACAAAATTAAACCCAAAGCCAGCAGGATCAATCAAAGAATCATCTATGCCAGCACAGCATGTAATTCCCGATTATATATTGACGGAAGAAGAAGGGGAATTAAACCTAACTCTTAATTCTAGAAATGCTCCACAGCTAAGTGTAAGTCACACGTATGCCAATATGTTGCAAACGTACGACAAGAGTAAAAAAACAAAGCAAGACAAGGAAGCAGTGATGTTTATAAAGCAAAAATTAGACTCAGCTATGTGGTTTATTGATGCGATAAAACAAAGGCAACACACCATGATGAGCACCATGGACACTATTCTTAAATACCAAAAAGAATATTTTCTTACAGGAGACGAAACCAAACTAAGACCAATGATTCTTAAGGACATTGCAGATGTAGTAGAGTTAGATATTTCTACAGTTTCGAGGGTTACAAACTCCAAGTACATTCAAACACCATTTGGGACATTTTTATTAAAATCTTTCTTTTCTGAGTCGCTTTCTACTGATTCTGGGGAAGATGTATCGACAAGAGAAGTAAAAAAGATCCTTCAGAATATAATCGAAGACGAGAGCAAGAAAAAACCATTTACAGATGGTGTTTTGGCCGAAATGCTAAAAGATAAAGGGTATAATATTGCAAGAAGAACCATTGCAAAATACAGAGAGCAATTAGGAATTCCAGTTGCTAGACTAAGAAAAGAACTCTAATAATTTGAAGCAAACAGCCAAAGTAATTTCTTTAGTACTCAATCCTTTTATCATGCCTTTTTTTGGTGTTTTATTGGTGTTTAAATTCCACGATTACTTTTCTATTGTATACCATCAAGATTTTGTGAATACATTACTTATTGTTGGCGCACTGCTAACAATTGTATTTCCTTTAATCTCAATTTTTGTATTATATAAATCAAAGATGATATCGGATTTATACCTTTCCAAAAAAGAGGAAAGAATTATTCCTATAATAGTTACTTTGAGTTATTATTTCGCTTTTTATTATATTATTAGAAAACCAGATGGAATTAGTGAAACTATTTTAGCTGGTTATTTGGGAGGTTGTGTTGCTTTAATTATCTCTGCTTTTATTACTCCAAGATGGAAAATAAGCTTGCATGCACAAGGAATTAGTTCACTGGCAGGAATGTTTATTGGAATTACACAGGCTACGTTTGTAAACCAGCCCGAAGAAATAATTAGTATAATAATTTGTGTAGGATTTTTAGGGACAAGCCGATTAATCCTGCATAAACACACAACTGCACAAGTCCTTGCAGGAACAGTGCTAGGATTTACAGTTCCTTATTTGTTTGTGCTAAACGGTTGGACGATTTAATACAACATATATTTCATCCCAAAGTTGTAATCATATCATATTCAATCGGCATTAATAGAGGAATAGATAAAATTACTAATGCAATAAATTTATTCTTTTTCAAATAAGAATAAATTGAAATTCCAATAAAGGGCAATAAGGTAAATACACTTGTAATAAATGGCAAAGCAACATGTGGAGAAACACCAAGTTTATATAAGGGAACCGCACAAAAAGCCTCTAACGATGAGTTGTATGCTTGTCCATAAAACCTTGGCTCATAAAAATTGCCATTAGAATAATCTTGTAAACCTTGCCACATAATTGCTTGGTCACTTTCAGTATATTCAAAACCAAAACTTTGTAAAATCAAACACCAATAAGCTAAAATTGAGCAAAGTATAACGAAGAACAATAATTGATCAATGTAGTGTTTTTTCATCATTGATTTGAAATTACAAATAATTATGTAGAAAAAAAGCCAAAGAGTTATTTCTCTTTGGCTTAAAGTATTCATTTGGTTTAACTACTAAAACGGCAAGTTGTCCTCTTTTTTTGTTTTGTTTCCGTCAGGCTTACCTCCCATCAATAAAATTTCATTTACAAGAACTTCTGTAGCATATCTTTTATTTCCGTCTTTGTCTTCCCAACTTCTATTGGTTAGTTTGCCTTCTATTGCAATCTCATTTCCTTTTTTCACGTATTTCTCTATTATTTCAGCCGTTTTTCCCCAGGCAACCAAGTTATGCCATTCTGTATTTTCTATTAATTCACCTTTCGCGTTTTTGTATTTATCACTTGTGGCAAGGCTAAAATTTGCAACTGTCTTTCCAGAGTCTAGTTTTTTTACTTCAGGAGTTTGACCCAATCTTCCAATCAATTGTACTTTGTTTCTTAAATTATTCATAATGTATTGTGTTTTCTTCCACCCAAGGGCAGGATTAATTATTGTATCGTCAAACGGCTTGTTTGTTTCGACAGTGCAAATATGAGGTAGGTTTAAAAGTTTATTCGGTTGTTAACCGCTTGCTTTCGTTTACTTTCGCTTGTAAATGATTGTAGTCGTTTGTAAATGAATAGACTTTTCGTTATCTTTATGAATAACAATAATTTATGTTGATGTAATTTTTAAGAACAAACAATGGAAAAATCATGTCTGGAGTGCGGAGAAAAAGTAAAAGGAAGAGCCGACAAGAAATTCTGTTCCGATTATTGCAGAAACAGTTATAATAATAAACTGGATGTAGAGGATAAAAATTTAGTAAGAAACATAAACAATAGACTCAAGAAGAACTATAAGATTTTATCGGAATTAAACCCCGATCAAAAAACAAAAACACATAGAGATAAATTAATCGGGAATAATTTTGACTTCAATCTTTTTACCAGTATTTATAATACAAAAAAAGGAACTATATATTATTTCGTTTATAACCAAGGCTATTTAGAATTAGAGAATGACTACTATATGTTGGTCAAAAACGATAAATAACTAAAAAAATGTTAAGAAAGAAACAACCATATGTTTAATTAAATCGTATCTTAGGCAATCAATAATCAAAAAAACAATTAAATGAAAACAACATCAATGAAATTTGGAAAGTATTTAATGCTTTCATTCCTAGCTTTAGGAATTACAGTAAGTAGCTGTAAAAAAGATGAAGAAGAAGAAGAAATTGAATATTCTCACTCACAAACTCAAGTACCAATCGTTTATAAGTCTACAGGCGAAACTTGTTATTACTGTGGAGATTGGGGATGGCAAGGATGGATAGATTTATCTAACGCTTTTACAGGAACAGCTTTAACGTGGGCTAACTATAGTACTGGATTTTCCAATGCAACTTTTAGAGGACAAGAATTAACCCCTTCTGTTTCTACAATGGAAGCAATCAAACAAAACTTTGGTTCTGGAGGAAAACCTAACTGGTATGTAAATGGAGTAAGTCATGGGACATCTGCTTCAGCTGCAAATGCTGCTGCTGCCGCTTCCATTTCATCATCATCCGTAGTTGCATCAGCTGCTTTTGAAACTAGTACTGAAGGTTCTGAAATTACTGTAAATGCACAAGCTAAATTTTATTCTGCAGGATCTGGAGAATACTTTATGGGAGCTTACGTGATTGAAAACAATGTAAACGGACCACAAGCTGGACCAATTGGAGCTTCAGGAAATGTTGATCATCACTTAATGATGAGAGGATCTATGACTACTTCATCTGCATGGGGTGTTTCTATTGGTTCTTCTCCAGCTGCAGACGCTACGTTTGACCAAGAGTATAAAGTAGCCATCCCCTCTTCTTACAATGCTGCTAATATCAATATTGGTATTATCATTTGGAAGAAAAATGGTGCTAATTATGAATATGTTAATGCTCAAACTAATTTGTAATAGCTAAGCTTAAAACTAAAACTTTAACAAAAAAAGCCTCTTGATTTTCAAGAGGCTTTTTTTGTTAAAGTTAATATGTTTGGGTTTTTATTCTTAACTTACTAAGAAATTTAAAAAAACAAAATAATGAAAACAACAATTAACATTGGAAAGTATTTAATGCTTTCATTCCTAGCTTTAGGAATTACAGTAAGTAGCTGTAAAAAAAACGAAGAAGACGAAGAAGAATTAGTAGAAGCAACATTTAGTGCCCACACTCAAGTTCAAGTACCAATAGTACTGAAAGAAACAGGAGAATTATGCCCACCATGTGGAAGTTGGGGATGGACAGCCTGGGAAGGTGTAATAAGTAGTGTACAAGGGAAAACATTTTTATGGTCACAATACAGTGATTATTTTGTTTCTAATTCTCACTTTGTAAATCAAGAATTAGATCCAGCAAACTCTGTAAATAATGCTTTTCAAAAAAACTTTCCTTATGGAGGTTCAAAGCCTCTTTTTTACATTAATGGAGCAGAAGCTACTAGCTCATCAGTTAGTGCTGTTGAAACTGCTGTAAATGTATCTATTGCTTCAACACCAGTTGATGTATCTGCCTCTTATAAAATAGAATGGGATGGAGACAACTTAACTGTTACTGCTCAAGCTAAACTGTATAACAACATGTCAGGAAACTATTTCATGGGGGTATATTTAGTAGAAGATAAAGCTACAGGAACTCAATCAGGACATCCTTCTTCAAGTGCAAGCTTAGAGCACCATATGGTTATGAGAGGTTCAGTTGGAGGAAATATTTGGGGAGAAGAAATTATTGCTGCTTCTGCAAGTGCAGGAGACATGATTGAAAAAACATTCACTCAAGCCGTCCCTTCTTCTTACATTAAAGATAACTTAACTGTAGGAGTAATTATTTGGAGGAAAAATGGAACGAAATATTTCTATAAGCAAGCTGCTTCAAACCAAACAGGTCACTAAAAGCTAATTGCATATATTTAAAATCTCTAATATCGATTTCGATATTGGGGATTTTTTTATGCTTTATTTTTATATTATTGCACTACAATCGTCATGGTGTCAGTAGCAAACCCACTGAAGTTACCTAAGGCATTGTTGTTGAAATTACTTTTTGGGTTGGCAGGAGAGCCCGCATCCCCACTAAGAACAGCATTAATGGCTGTAAAGTAATCAAAAGCTTGTTTGTCTATTGAGCTTAAATATAAGGTTACAACATCTCCCAACTGAGCAACATCAGCACCAAAAAGAGGAAATTGAATTAAATTTCCATTAGTAAGTCCATCATCCAAGAGAATCAATTCGTCAATAGCTCCATATCTCTCCCCAGCAATGTCTAATTCAACTCTATAATAATTAGATGCTACAGCAGGATCTTGAAATATTATATTCAATAAATAACCTTCTTCACTAAAGGTTGAAGCAGGTTGGAATAGAGCAAGAATAGTATCTATTCTTACTAAATTAGGGATACTCGTATTTGCATCATAAGTAACTCCTCCTTGAGTAACTTTCATAGAGTAGGATTGTCCTCCCACGGCATTGAATCCCGAAAGTTCGTAATTTCCATTTCCTATATTTATCAAAGTAAAATCGCTAGTTCCGTCATTCAAAACGACTGTAGCGTCAGTTAACGAAGGATTTGAACTAGATCCAAAAAAGTTTCCAGATTTAGTTACTCTAGCAGAAACATTATTTATTCCTAATTCTATTTTCGAATCAATAGTAGTTCTTTTGTTGGCTTCGTCAAGCTCAATATCTATTATCTTTCTGCAAGAACTTGTCAGTGTTATTGTACCAATAAGGATTAAAAGTATATTTTTCATCTGTTGAAATTTAGTGTTTTTTGAAAAGCTGTTATTTTTAGTAACATTGAAAAAATAATTGATTATGCTCGGCTAAAATTTAAAGTTATAAGTTACCGAAGGTATTATCTTGAACAAAGCTGTTTGCTCAGCTACAGTTTGTCCTGGATTATTCACATCCTCAATAAATGCTATAGAATATGTATTTTGTCTTGCATAAGCATTGTATACAGAGAAATTCCAATTGGATTCAAATTTGTCTGTTTTTTTGTTGTACCAAGTTACTCCTACGTCCAACCTGTGATAAGCAGGAAATCTAGATCCGTTTCTATCCGAGTAATAAGGAACAACAACTCCTTCTAATTCATACCTTCCTTCTGGGAAAGTAACTGCAACTCCAGTAGTGTATACCCAGCTAGATGAAATGGTCCACTTTTCGTTCAATTTATACATTCCCACAATGGATACATCATGAATTAAATCTTGTCTTGCAGGGTAGTAATCGCCATTATTTATATCGTCAAATTTTCTTAGAGATCTAGAATAAGTATAACTCAACCAACCAGTAAACTTCCCTTTATTTTTCTTCAAATAGAACTCAGCTCCATAGGCAATTCCTTTGCCGTAAGCCAATTCTTTTTCCACATCTCCGTTCAAGAAAAGGTCTGCACCATCTTTATAATCAATCTGATTTTGAAGATTCTTGTAATAAGCTTCCACAGAGAATTCATACGTATTCTTTTTAAGGTTTTTGAAATAACCCAAAGCGATTTGATCAATAATTTGGGGCTTAATGTTATTTGAACTAGGAACCCAAGAATCGGTAGGAGAGCCTGCTGTTGTATTAGATAATAAATGAATGTACTGATAGTTTCTATTGTAAGATAACTTTACCGAAGAAGTTTCATCCAACATATATTTCATTGCCAACCTCGGTTCAAAACCACCATAAAACTTATTAGACTTGTTTTTCTCTACGTATTCAATCCCGGTCTGAATTCCATCCGTATCAAATGTTTTGATAGAATCATTGTTTCCTAAAAAGTTAAAAAACGAATACCTTAATCCATATTGAATACTAAAAACTTCATTAAATTTTTGTTCATTTTGAAGGTAAATAGCATTTTCTGAAGCTAGGTTATTTTTTATTTTGTTTGCATTAAAACTAGGGTTTTCTGCTACTAATTCTCCAGGTGAAAAAGTATGGTAAATTGAATTAAAACCAAACTTTATCGTGTTTTTGCTATTTAGATAGTAAGAAAAATCTTGTTTCAAGTTATAATCAAAAATTGCAGCTTTTACACCAAAACCATCATCCCCAGCACCCACTTTAAATTCATAATCGTAGTTACTGGCAATCAATGAAGTATTTGAAAAAAGTTTGTCACTAAATAAATGATTCCATCTTAAAGTACCAGTTGCGTTCCCCCAGTTGAACCCAAATAAATCTCCCACTCCAAACACATCTCTTCCAAAATAACCAGAAAGAAAAACTCTGTTTTTATCATTAATCTTATAGTTTGCTTTTAGGTTTAAATCATAAAAATACAATGTAGATTGTTTTAGATTTTCATCTTTTGAAAGTTTTAGAAATACATCAGCATAACTTCTTCTTCCCGAAATGATAAAAGAACCTTTGTCTTTTACGATTGGTCCTTCAAGAGTTAATCTTGAAGAGATAACACCAAGACCTCCAGAAGCTCCAAACTTTTTGTTGTTTCCATCCTTCATAGTAATGTCCATTACAGAAGAACCTCTTCCCCCATATTCTGCTGGCATTCCTCCTTTGTAGAGAGTAACATCTTTAATAGCATCTGAATTGAAAACAGAGAAAAAACCGAGTAAATGAGAAGCGTTATAAACAACAGCTTCATCCAATAAAATTAAGTTTTGGTCAGCTCCACCTCCTCTTACAAAGAAACCTCCACTTCCTTCTCCACCACTTTTTATTCCTGGCATAAGAGTAAAAGTCTTTATAATGTCTTTTTCTCCTAATAAAACAGGAATTGATTCAATGCTTTTTGGGTCCAATTTTTCTATTCCCATAGATGTACTGGATACGTTTTTATCTTCAATTTCTCCCGTTACTTCAAACTCTTTTAGTTTGGTAGAGGCAGAAGATAATTCAATATTGAATTTTTTGTTCTCATCTAAGACCATAGTTTTTGTGATGGGATCAAACCCTAAGGAATTAAACACAATAGTATAGGTTCCTTTTTCTAATGAAAGAGAATAAAAACCATACACATTAGTTATAGCACCAGTTGTTGGAATTTCTTTAACCTTAATTGTAGCACCAATTAAATCCTCACCATTTTCGGCATCTTTAATTGTTCCGCTAATGGTATATTGCTGAGAATTAACGATTCCGCTAATAAAAAACAAGGATAAAAAGAGTATTTTTTTCATAGATTTATAATTAAGATACAAAAATAGAGTTTTCATTTTTATAAATAAAGTATAAAGGGATGAAAGGAAAATATTATTGATGATAGGACTAGACATGAATTTATTATTTGAAGTGTAATTTTTTTGGTTTACTACTTTTTGTTTTTTAAGTATTTAGGCTTCCAAACTAGATTTCCAAAGGTGATACGTAATTTATCTTTTAGTGTCTTACATTTTTTCACATCATTCCAAATGTTTTTGTATTCTATAAAATTGATTTTTAGTGGGTTGTTTGTATTAATGTTTTTTGTTAATCCATACATCACTTTTTCTTCTTCTTTTTGATAAGTTCCAAATTGATGATCCCAAATCATTGTAATCCCTCCATAATTTTTGTCTAAATATTTTCTGTTTGAACCATGATGAACTCTATGAACTGAGGGTGTATTAAAAAACCAATCTAGCCAACCTAGCTTACCAATTCTTTCGGTATGAATCCAGGTTTGAAATTGCGCAACAAATATTAAACCGACTATAGCTTGAAATGGACTAAACCCAACAAGTATCATAGGGATTAAAAACACCCATTCTATCATCGGTTCGATTAAGCTTAAACGCATAGATACTGTCAGATTATAATCTTCCGAAGAATGATGTACGCTATGATTTCCCCAAAGAATTCTGTGTTCATGTTCTAGCCTATGCATCCAATAATAGGTGAAATCTGCGGCTATAATTGCTAATGTCCAAGTCCACCATAAATGAGGTATTTCAAAGGGTGTAAGATAATGAAATGGCATAAGCGCAACAATACCAATTGTTCCTACAAGGGTTTTTTCTAATAATTGATTTAAGATAAAAATACTAAGATTTGCTAGCGAATCTTTCCATCGTCTATTTTTAGAACTAGCTAAGTCAAAGATAATCTCCAAAGTAATTAAAGAGAGATTAAAAATAAAGAAATAGGCTATATAGATTATAAATGGAGATTCCTCAAATAAGGAAATCAGTCTTGCAAAGCTCATAAGTTTTAATTTTTAAAGTGAATTTTTATTTTTTTATTTGATGGATTTTCAATCATCAGAACCAATTCTTTATTCGTTAATTTTTTCACTATTAGATAGAGGTTCTGTTCTTCATTCTTCTTTGAAAGAACAATTTTCTTTTCATTAAATGCCCAATCCCCCGCTTTCATGCTTGCCTTCACTAAAACTAGTAAAAGTCATATTCAAAGACAAATTAAGAAAGTCGTTTATTTCTTCTTCAGATTGGCTCTCAGTAAACCCGGAGAGTGTATTTTTTTGAAACACCCAATTTTTTGATAGATTTTTGATAATTAACAAAGTGGCTTGTTCAGACTTGGGTATAAAATATAAAAACCAAAGGAGATTAGTTGCTTCCCACAGTGATTCGTTTCCTTGAAAACAATCAATAACTAGAGGAAGTTTATAAAAACCAACAAACCCTAAGCCCCCAAGAAACCATTTTTTTTCAAATGTGTAATTCTCCATTTTTTCTGTAAATGTAATTGGAGTAAAGAGAAAATTGTTTGTCCGTTTTGGACATTTTATTCAATCGGAATATAAATTTCCGTGATTAGATTTTTTTTATGCACATTTGTATGATGATTTACATAAAATTCTAAGAAGGGTTTGTCTGCAAACTCTAATTGAACGTTAGCAGTCCATGAGCTAAAAATGAGGTTGTAAGTTTCTACCAACTTATCATTCGGGCCCGTGTGAATAAATTTAACATAGTTTTGAGTTTGATGTATTTTTACTTGAAACAATTCTTCAGGAACAAAACTTAAAGGCTTATCCAAAATTACAGCAATATTAGTTCTACAATTAGATGAGTCTGTTATTTCATTATCATCTAATATTTCAGAAAAAAAAATGGTTTTTTTTGAAATTAATTTATGCCTTTTACAATATTTAATTAAAATATTCCAAGTTTTTTCAATGGCTACTATGTTTTCAATATCCCCTAAGTGTTCTAAGTATAACAGTTCAAATTCGGGTAAGGTTTCTACTTCAAAAGGAAGACCATTTTTTAAATCAGACTCTTTTTCGATTTGGACATTTTGCCTATAATCAAGAGGTGAGCATTTAAATCTTTTTTTGAATGATTTACTAAATGCTGCAACATCACTAAATCCAATATCAATTGCTATGTCAGAAACTTTATGATCAGAATATTTTAAATATTCAGCAGCTTTTTCTAACCGAACTCTTTTTATATATTTCCCTACTGTTTCAGGATGTAATTTCCGAAAAATTCTATTTATATTTTTATAAGAATAGAAAACTTTTTTTTTGATAGTGTCAATTTTGACATTCTTTTTAAAATCTTTATCAATATAACTTTTCAGTTTTTTGTATTGTTCTAATTGATATAAATCCATAGTCATTTCAATTTTCACTAATACAAGAAGGACAAAAAGAACAAACTAACTTACTCCTTTTGTGAATATTAACCTAATTCTATAATTCCATTTTCCCAATCTGCCATTTTTTGCTTCAAAGTTGCTTTCAATTCTTTGTAAGGCTCAAGAATAGTATTGGTTTCTGCTTCATTCGTATAGTCTAAATTAGCAATTTTAATGTCAGACTCTTTGATTTTCACTTCTAATTTTTCGATATCTTTCTCCAATTTCTCTACTTTATTCTCCAATCTTTTTATTTCTTTTTGTTCTTCGTAAGAAAGAGTTGGATTTTCTTTTTTTGTAGGCTTTCCTTGTTTTTTAGAGTTTTTTTTCTGCTTTCCTGTATTTTCAAATAATGCGATAGATTTTTCCTTTTTCCTTTTCAAGAAACTACTCACATCTTCATGATAAACACTTACTTTTTCTTCTTTTATTTCAAAAATTCTGTTAGTCAACATATCCAAGAAATCTCTGTCGTGAGATACAACCAAAAGAGTCCCTTCATAATTCATCAAAGCATCTTTCAGTACATTTTTGGATGCAATATCCAAGTGATTTGTAGGTTCATCAAGTACTAAGAAATTATGTGGTTCTAGTAGAAGTTTACAAAGTGCAAGTCTAGTTTTTTCTCCTCCAGAAAGTACTTTTACTTTTTTATCCGCATCATCTCCACCAAAAAGAAAGGACCCAAGGATACTTCTTACTTTGGTTCTCATATCCCCAGTAGCAATATCATCAATGGTTTCAAAAATTGTTTTGTTACCATCTAATTTTTCTGATTCATCCTGAGCAAAATATCCCAATGAAATATTGTGACCCATTTCTAGTTCACCACTTTCGTATTTTTCATCTCCAACTATCATTTTAATAATAGTAGATTTTCCTACTCCATTCTTTCCAATTAATGCAATTCTGTCTTGTGCATTAATAGTCATGTCTGCATTATTAAGTATAGTTTTAGTTGGATATTCTTTGGTAAGTTCATTAAACTTTACGGCAAATTTTCCTGAACGAGGAGGGGTTTGGAATCTAAATTTTAATTTTGACCCATCATCTTCGTCCACTTCAACTTTTTCCAGTTTATCTAGTTTTTTGATAAGAGATTGAGCAAATGCAGCTTTATTTTTCTTAGCTCTAAATTTATTGATAAGAATCTCGGTTTCTTTGATGTATTTTTCTTGATTCTTAGCAGCCGATTTTTGTACAATTAATTCCTCTTCTCTTAGCACTTTGTATTTAGAATAAGCAAACTTGTAATCGTAAATTTTACCTGCATTTATCTCAATAGTACGATTAGTTACAAAATCCAAAAATGCTCTATCGTGAGAAATCAAGATAATTGCTCCGTGGTAGTTTTTCAAGAAATCCTCAAGCCACTGGATAGATTCAATATCCAAGTGATTGGTAGGCTCATCTAATAAAAGAACGTCTGGGTTTTCAAGAAGAATTTTACACAACTCTACCCTCATTTTCCAACCTCCACTAAATTCGCTCATCTTTCTTTCAAAGTCGGAAGATTCAAATCCAAGACCCAAAAGAAATTTTTCCATATTCTCTCTCATGTTAAAACCTCCATGAAGAGTAAATTGCTCGTTAAGATCATTTAAATCTTCAATCAGTTTCATGTAAGAATCACTTTCGTAATCTGTTCTGGTTTCTAATTGGTGATTTATATCAGCTAGAGTTTCCTCTATCACTGTTATTTTTTTGTTCGCACTTTCTACTTCATCAATAATTCTTGCGTCATTGTTGTGCACCATTTCTTGCGGTAAATACCCTATAGAAACACCTTTTTGCATAGAAACATTTCCGCCAGAAGCTGGCTGTGTCCCCATGATAACTTTGAGCATGGTAGACTTCCCAGCCCCATTTTTACCCACAAGTCCGATACGGTCTTTTTTGTCGATCATGTACGAAACATTATCAAAAAGATCCTTACCCCCTAAAAATACCGATAAATTATTTACTGAAACCATGGCGCAAAGGTAGTTATTTTGGCAAGAAAGTTCAATAAAATAGAAAAGAGGATAAATAAAAATGGTTTTAGTATAAATCTCATTGAACGATTTTGGAAAATAAGTGTACAGAGGGGAAACAAAAACTACTAAAATGAAAAAGGCTATACTTTTAATCACCTTGCTTTACAGCTTCTATTCTTGTGCACAAACTAAAAAAATATTCCATAAAAGTCACAGTGGAAAATCATCTACACTCTTTATGGATGCGAAAAATAATTTTGGACCAGGGATGGCTCCAGTTCGATATAGAACCACAATTTCACCCATAGCTAACCCAAGCTAGATTATTCAGGAGGCTTAGATTAAATCGTAGAAATAAAGGATTATCAATTAAATAGATTCTAAACTTTCACTATTCCCAAAAGCGTAGTATCTTTACGCAAAACAGAAGAAACTTGGAAAATCCTAAAAAATATACAGTTACAGCAGCTTTACCTTATGCAAATGGACCTCTTCATTTGGGGCATTTAGCTGGAGCTTATTTACCTTCAGATATTTATGTGAGATATTTGAAACTGAACCACAGAGATGTGGTTTTTGTATGTGGATCGGATGAGCATGGTGCAGCCATTACTTTGAGAGCAAAAAAAGAAGGAGTTTCTCCCCAAGAAATTGTGGACAAATACCACGAATTAAATAAAAAAGCATTTACAGATTTCGGAATAGATTTTTCAATTTATCACAGGACTTCAGCTCAAGACCACCAAAAAATGGCGCAAGAGTTTTTTCTAGAATTAAACGAGAAAGATACGTTTACAAAAAAAACTACCGAGCAATATTATGACGAGGAAAACAATCAGTTTTTAGCCGACAGATATATCTCAGGAGAATGTCCTAAATGTCAAAATCCAAATGCTTATGGAGATCAGTGTGAAAAATGCGGATCAGATTTAAGTCCTTTGGATTTGATAAATCCAAAATCTACGATAAGTGGAAATAAACCTATTTTAAAAGAAACATCTCATTGGTTTTTACCCATGGAACGTCACGAAGAATGGTTAACTTCTTGGATTCAAGAAGGGAAAATTCATGGGAAACAACTTCATAACCCCAAAGAGTGGAAAAACCAAGTAACCGGGCAAGTAATGAGCTGGATAAACTCGGGGCTAAAGCCTAGAGCAATGACACGTGACTTGAATTGGGGAGTCAAAGTGCCATTAGAAGGTGCTGACGGGAAAGTATTGTACGTATGGTTAGATGCACCAATTGGATATATTTCTGCAACAAAAAAATGGGCAGAAGAAAACGGAAAAAACTGGGAAGATTACTGGAAAGTAAATCAAGAAACAGGAGAGGCAGACACTAAATTGGTTCATTTCATAGGGAAAGATAACATTGTGTTTCACGCAATTATATTTCCAATTTTATTGAAACAACACGGAGATTATGTGTTGCCAGATAATGTACCTGCCAATGAATTTTTGAATCTGGAAGGAGATAAATTATCTACTTCAAGAAACTGGGCAGTTTGGCTGCATGAATACTTAGAAGAATTTCCTGATAAAGTAGATGAATTGAGGTATGTCTTAACTTCTATTATGCCAGAGAACAAAGATTCGGAATTTACTTGGAAAGATTTTCAAGATAGAGTGAATAATGAATTGGTGGCAATCTTCGGAAATTTTGTAAATAGAGTAGTAGTACTTACCAACAAATATTACGAAGGAGTTGTTCCAACTGCTGGAGAATTATCTGCAGAAGATAAAGTCATGTTAGAGGAAGTGAAATCAATTTCGGATAAAATAGGAAAAAGTGTAGAGCAATATAGGTTTAGAGAAGCTATGGGCGAAGCAATGAACATTGCTCGTGCAGGGAATAAATATTTGGCAGATGCTGAACCTTGGAAACTGATAAAAACAGATCCAGAGAGAGTAAAAACAATCATGAAAATTGCTTTACAAATTTCTGCAAATCTATCGATCGCATTTGCACCATTTATGCCTAAAAAGGCAAAGCAATTGCAAGTGATATTAGGAATAGAAAAGGAACTAGACTGGAATGATTTGGGAAGTTTTTCTTTGTTACAAGAAAACGAAAAAATAAACAAAGCCGAGTTGTTATTTAATAAAATAGAAGACGAGTTGGTAACATCTCAGTTGGCAAAATTGGAGAAAAGCAAATTGGATAATATACCGGAAACTCCAATAAAAGAAGAAATTACATTCGAAGATTTTACAAAACTAGACATTAGAACAGGTGTAATTTTGGAAGCTGAGAAAGTAAAGAAAACCAAAAAACTACTTCGCTTAAAAGTAGACATGGGAAACGAAAGTAGAACCATTGTTTCTGGGATTGCAGAAAGCTACGCCCCAGAAGAAGTGATTGGAAAACAAGTAAGTGTATTGGTGAATTTGGCACCAAGAGCAATAAAAGGAATAGAATCTCAAGGGATGATTTTGATGGCAGAAAATAACGAAGGAAAGTTGTCATTTGTTAACCCATCCGAAGATTATATTAATGCTGGAGACGGGGTGAGTTAATTTTTTTATTCAATTAGGAGGGTTGTTTTTTCAATAGATTAATTAAAAATAGAGCTGTATTTTCTTTATAGAAATGACTGCTTTAACCTTCCTTAATTATTGCCTTAATGAGGTAAACAAGAATGTTTATTTATTTATTTATCCATCAAACTACAATCTATATTGGGGAAATCAAGCATTAGGCTTGATTTTTAACCCATTTTACTCTTTATTTTTTATAAAGTAATTGTATATTCGCGTCTTAAATTTTAAATAAAATATAATAGAAATGGCAGCAATTGGAGAAATAAGAAAAAGATCTTGGCTATTAGTTGTAGTAATTGTGATTGGAATGTTAGCTTTTATCCTTGGGGATGTGTTAACAGGAGGTGGAGGTTCTACTGAGCAAACACCAGTAGCTTCAGTTAATGGAGTGGAGATTAACAGTTTTGAATACCAAGAAATGGTAGACAAAGAATTTGAAAAATCTAACAGAGCATACCAAGCTTTATACAAGCAACCTGCTCCGGCTTCAATGAAGCAACAACTGACAGAAAACTTTATGAGTCAGTATTTGAATCAACAAATGTTTGAAGGAGAATACAATAAAATTGGACTAAAGGTTACAAAGGACCAGTTTAATGATTTGATTCAAGGAAATAAAGTAGACGGAAAAATTTATGAGCAATTTGGTTTGTTTGTAGGTCCAGATAGAAAATTTAATGAAGATACAATGAAGAAATACCTTCCTGTATATTCTCAAGACCCTGGATTTCAATATGTACTTAGTGATGTGGTAGGAGACCAAGCAGAAAGAACAAAGCTTCAGGAAAAATATTTTTCTATGATGAGTAAAGGAATGTATATTACATCCTACGAAGCAAAGAAAGATTTTGAAGCGAACAGTAATGCAGTAACTTTTGATTACGTTTACTCTACTTTTTCTTCAGTTCCTGACGATAAGGTTTCAGTATCGGAGTCTGACTTTAAGGCTTATTACCAAAAACACAAAAACGAAAAGAAATACGACCAAGAAGATAAAGTATCTTTTCAGTATGTTCAGTTTCCTATCGTTCCTTCTGTTAATGATTTAGAAATTGCAAGTGATTATTTGAAAACAAGAATAGATTTATTTTCAAAAGCAGAAAACGATTCTACATTTGTAATTCAAAATAGTGATTCTAAAAATTTAGATTTTTCTGTAGCTGAGTTTCCAGCAGGAATGGATTCTATTGTGCAAAAAGCACAAGTAGGAGAAGTCTTTGGACCTTACAGAGATGGTGAATTTTTCAAAATAGCTAAAGTTCTTGAAAATTCATTTAAAGAAGAAGCAGAGGTAAGGCATATTCTTTTAGGAAATGATGTTCATTCTGATCCAAATGCTCAAAAGAAATTGGCTGATAGTATCACCAATGTTGTAAGAAGAGACAAAAGTAAATTTGCTGAAATGGTAACGTTATTTTCAACAGATAGAGCTTCTATTCCTAATGGAGGAAAGTACGATTGGTTTGACGATAAAAGAATGGTCCCTGAATTTACGGAAGTAGCATTTAAAAAAGCAATTAACTCTGTATCTCAAGCAAAAACAACTTACGGAATCCACATCATTGAAGTATTAGGAAGAAGAAACGCTAAACAATTAAAAGTTGCAACAGTTGACAGTGAAATAAGAAGATCTAAATCTACAATTAATAGAGTGAGAGATAGAGCACTTGAGTTTGTAACTAATTTTGATAACTCAAACGTGAGTGATTCTGCATTTAGAAATGCGGCAACAAAAATTGGATTCACCGCTTTTCCTGCAGATCAAATTCCTGTTACACAAAAAGAATTAGCTGATTTTGGAACAAACTTCATGCAGGTTAAGAAATGGGCATTTAGTAAGTTTACTAAAGAAGGTAATTTATCAGATGATTTGGTATTCGAAAAATTTGTAGCGATTTCACATTTGAAAAACAGAACTGAATCAGGAATACCTTCTTACGAAGATTTAAGTGAGACAGTTAAAAATGATATTAGATATACTGTATTAAATGAAAAGAAAGCAGCTTACTTGAAAAGCCTAATGAAAGGAGCTTCTTTACTAGAGATTGCATCTGAAATAGGAGTTACAGTATTATCTGCAGAGAATGTTACTATGAATGCAACAACTGTTGCAGGAATAAACGAACCTGCGGTTGTAGGAACAGCTTTTGGAGTAGAACTAAACACAGTTTCTAAACCAATTGAAGGAGTAACAGGGGTGTATGTTATCAGTGTTAAAACATTAAATGAAGCACCACTTCCAGAGAACTTTGATCAGCAAAAATTATCAGGTAAAGATCAATTAAGAGCAAATGTTTCGAATAGAGCATATCAAGCTTTGACAGAAGCTGCAGGAATGAAAGATGATAGAGATAAAGTAAATGTATTAGGAAATTAAATTTACTTCTTTAAAATAGTGAAGCCTTTAATTCTTTTGAATTAAAGGCTTTTTTTATGGTTGAAGTTTTGGAATTGATGTTTTATTTGCCAATTCACGGCATATTTTTTATTTTGCGGAGTGAGAGTTCGTTCTCGATAAAAATTTGATTCTCACTTAATGTTCGATTCAAATTTACTCGACCTGAAAGGGGGTTTGTTCCTAAGAAGATTATATAGACTCGCATGAAGAAAGAAAAGACTAGTTGTTAGTTCGAGTGATTTCAGTCCAGAGTTATATGGAATGAAATTGTATCGAGAACAAATACAGAAAGGTTTTCAACAACAAACCCTCAAATAGAATCAAAAGTTTAACAGTAAGCTCTCACGTTCTTTCCTTCATAATAGTTAATAAAGGCTTGATTCACCGCTTTATTTCCGCCAGGTGTTGGATAATCTCCAGAAAAATACCAATCTCCATTGTGATCAGGGCAAGAAGCGTGTAAACCTTCTAATGTTTGGTAAATTATTTCTACTTCAATATCTTCCATGTTATCTGGAGTAAGAATTTCTGCAATCTTTGCCGAAATTTCATTCGGAGTAAATGAAGCATAAATGTCTTTTACAAAGTTTCTCATTTCTTCTTTAGGAAGTTTTGCTTGAGCAATACTTTGTTTATACACATCATCAATTACACCTTCTCTTCCGCTTTCTTTCAATAAAGCAATAGCAGCTTGAAATGCTATAAAATCTCCCATTTTACTCATGTCAATTCCGTAGCAATCTGGGTAACGAATTTGTGGAGCAGAAGAAACAACCACAATTTTCTTTGGTTTCAATCTCCCAAGCATCTTCAAAATAGAAGTTCTTAAAGTCGTTCCTCTTACAATAGAATCATCTACTACAATCAGGTTGTCTTTTCCTTCGTTTACGGTACCGTAAGTCAAATCATATACGTGAGCTACCAATTCGTCTCTGTCGTCATCCTGAGTAATAAAAGTCCTTAATTTGGCATCTTTTATGGCGATTTTCTCGGCACGGTAAGTAAATTCAAGAATCTCTCTCAATGCTTCTGGAGTTTTATTATCTCCCAAGGCTTGAATTTCATCTATTTTTACCTGATTCAAATGCGCATCAATTCCTTTTATCATTCCATAAAAAGCAGTTTCCGCAGTGTTTGGAATAAACGTAAACACAGAGTTTTTTAAATCTTGATTGATTGATTTTAAAATCTGTGGAACTAATTTATTTCCTAGTTCTTTTCTTTCTTTATAAATGTCTTGGTCACTTCCTCTAGAGAAATAGATACGTTCAAAAGAGCACGATTTTTTCTCTTTTGGTTCTAGCACTTGTTTTTCAAAGACCTCTCCGTTTTTCTTTATAATAAGGGTACTTCCGGGGCTTACTTCTTTTATGTCTTCCAAAGGAACATTAAACACAGTTTGTATTACTGGACGTTCTGAAGTCGCAACTGCAATTTCGTCATCTTCGTACCAATAAGCTGGTCTTATTCCGTTAGGATCCCTAAAGACAAAAGCATCTCCATGTCCTAAAATTCCTGCCATTGCATATCCACCATCCCAATCTACAGATGAATTTTTAAGAATACTTTGTATGTCAATGTTTTGAATTATTAGTTCAGTTATCTTTTTATAATCATAACCAAGAGCTTTATATTTTTCGAAAAGTATTTCGTTTTCTACATCTAAAAAATGTCCAATTTTCTCTAAAATAGTAACGGTATCCGATTTTTCTTTTGGATGTTGACCAATGTTGACCAATACATCAAAAAGCTCATCTACGTTTGTCAAATTAAAGTTCCCGGCAAGAATTAAATTCTTTGTCATCCAGTTATTTGCTCTATGGAAAGGATGTGTGTTTTCTACACTATTTTTACCATAAGTTCCGTATCTTAAATGTCCTAAATATACTTCTCCGGTAAAGGCTTTGTTATTTTTCAACCATTCTGTGTCATTCAATTGCTCATCAGTAAGGTTATCAAACCTTGCATTAATATGCTCAAATACTCTTTGAATGTTATTATTTCCTGTAAATCGAGACCTACTTACATAACGCGACCCAGGCTCCATATCTAGCTTTATATTTGCTAGTCCAGAGCCATCTTGACCTCTGTTATGTTGTTTCTCCATTAGGAGATACATTTTTCTTAATCCATAAAATGCCGTACCGTATTTTTCAAGGTAAAAATCTAATGGCTTTTTAAGCCTTAAAAGGGCTATTCCACATTCGTGCTTGATTGAGTCGCTCATGAATTAAGAATTATTTTATTGATGAATGCAAAGTTAATATAAATTGTGAAAATAAAGACGGTTTATTAGGTGCGTACTTACTAAAATAAAAAAACCATCCTCGATTTCTCGGGACGGTTTTTACAAATAGAATTTGAGAATACAAAAAAGGTTTACTCCTCTGTTTTTAATGAATCAACAGCACCTTGTATTGTAGCTCCAATAACGTCTTGTATTTTGTAATATTTTTCGTCAGAAACCAGGCCTTTAGTAGACACTCCTTCCTTTTCTATAGAGATTAAAATCTCATCTGTTAATGACTCAAGCACTACCCTTTGTTCATCAGCAGACATTGTATAATCTTGTTGATCCATTCCCACTTCAATAGTGTTCATATTTCCATCTACATCATGTCCTGCATCAGCAGTATGACCTCCCAAGATAGGAGCGATTACTAATCCAATCAAACAAGTCAATTTAATTAAGATATTCATTGATGGTCCAGAAGTATCTTTAAATGGATCTCCAACTGTATCTCCAGTTACAGCTGCAGTATGTGCATCAGAACCTTTGTAAGTCATTTCTCCATCAATCATAACTCCTGCTTCAAATGATTTCTTAGCATTATCCCAAGCGCCTCCTGCATTGTTTTGGAAGATTGCCCAAAGAACACCACTCACTGTTACACCAGCCATATAACCACCAAGCATTTCTGCAACTAATTTGTTGTTCTCAGGATATATTAATACTCCTAACAAGACAATAATAATTGGGAAACCAATAGTTAAGATTCCTGGCAACAACATTTCTTTAAGAGATGCTTTTGTAGAAATATCAACACACTTATCGTATTCTGGTTTTCCTGTTCCTTCCATAATTCCTGGAATTTCTTTGAATTGACGAACCACTTCATTCACCATTTCCATTGCAGCTTTTCCTACTGCTTTCATTGCTAATGCAGAAAATACTACTGGTACCATTCCACCTACGAATAACATTGCTAGAACTGGTGCTTTAAAAATATTAATCCCATTAATCCCAGTAAAAGTTACATAAGCAGCAAATAAAGCTAAAGCTGTAAGTGCAGCAGATGCAATTGCAAATCCTTTTCCTGTTGCCGCAGTAGTGTTACCTACAGCATCCAAGATATCTGTTCTTTCTCTTACTATTGGTTCTTGTTCACTCATTTCCGCAATACCACCTGCATTATCTGCGATAGGTCCAAAAGCATCAATTGCTAATTGCATAGCAGTTGTTGCCATCATTGCTGAAGCTGCCATTGCTACTCCATAAAATCCTGCTAACGCATACGAAGACCAAATTGCTCCTGCAAATAATAAGATAGTCGGGAAAGTAGAAATCATTCCAGTTCCTAATCCTGCAATAATGTTTGTTCCTGCTCCAGTACTTGATTGTTGTACAATTTTCAAAATAGGTGGCTTTCCTAATCCAGTATAGTATTCAGTAACAGCAGAAATTACTGCTCCTACAAAAAGTCCTACTATCGTAGCATAAAACACTCTCATTGAAGAGATTTCTTTCAATAAATTATCTCCATTTTCACCTTCTCCAAAGAAGTTCATTTGCATGGTTTCTGGTAACATCCATTTAACCAAAACAAAACATGCAATTGCAACTAATCCAATTGAAAACCAGTTTCCAATATTTAAAGCTCTCATTACTTGTTTTTCTTTTGCTTCATTAGATGTAATCTTCACTAACATAGTTCCAATTAAAGAAATGATAATTCCAAATCCAGCAATCGCCATTGGCAATAAGATTGGTCCTATTCCTCCAAAGTCATCTACTATTGATCCTCCCATATCCTTAATGATATAGTTTCCTAATACCATTGCAGCTAAAACTGTTGCAACATAAGATCCAAATAAATCGGCTCCCATTCCTGCAACATCTCCTACGTTATCACCAACATTATCAGCAATTGTTGCTGGGTTTCTTGGGTCATCTTCAGGTATTCCTGCCTGAACCTTTCCTGCTAAATCAGCTCCAACGTCAGCAGCTTTCGTGTAAATACCTCCTCCAACTCTTGCAAACAAAGCAATAGATTCAGCTCCTAAAGAGAATCCAGCTAATGCTTCTAATACAGTTGTCATATCTGTTGTGTTTGTCCATTCCCCCCCCATAAATAACTGGAAGAAAAGAATAAAGAAAGCAGTTAATCCAAGTACTGCTAATCCTGCAACACCAAGTCCCATAACTGTTCCTCCTCCAAACGATACTTTAAGCGCTTGTGGTAAACTCGTTTTAGCAGCTTGTGTTGTTCTTACATTTGTCTTAGTAGCAATTCTCATTCCCATATTTCCTGCTACCGCAGAGAAGATAGCTCCAATAATAAATGCCAATACAATTAAGTAAGTTGTGTCCATATAGAAAGCAACTCCAGCCAATACGATACTAGCTCCTACGACAAAGAATGCTAACAAACGATATTCAGCTTTTAAGAAAGCCAAGGCTCCCTCGTAAATGTGCTCAGAAATTTCTTTCATCTTCCCATCCCCAGCATCTTGTTTCATTACCCAACTTTTCTTTATTAGCATATATGCTAATCCTATTAGTGCAAGTATAATTGGTACATAAATCATCATCTTTTCCATAGTTTTTTTTTAGTTTAAAATCTTTTACGACTGCCAAAAGTAGAGTTTTAATAGGAATTATGCAAAATTCTTTACTCATTGCTTGCTAAATGCAGGTTTTAGAAAGAAATAGGACTAATCTCGAAGCAATAAAGTGGACAAAGCTTGTTCCGCAATTTGCTGTTCCGCTTCTTTTTTTGATTCCTTTGCAGTGGAGTTTATTTTTTTACCATTAATAAACAAGGTACTTTTATACTTGGCTGTTTCTGGCAGTTTTTTTCCTTTAAATACAACTTTGTTTCCTGTCTTTTGACCCCAAACAACTAATACACTTTTGAAATTGGTTTCTTCTTCGTCTATTTTTTCTAAGTCCACGTTTCTTAAATAACCTTTTACTAATGCAGCTTTGGTTTTATCAAAGCCTTGGTCCAAATAGATTGCTCCAATTATAGCTTCAAGTGTATTTCCTAATATGTTTTTGTATCCGTAATCATACTTTACAGCTATGATATGTTTTTCGAGTTTGAGTAGCTCTCCCATTTCATTTAGCTTTTTACGATTCACAAGCTTAGAGGTAAGTACAGTGAGTTCTCCTTCGGTTTTTTTAGGGAATTTATCGAATAAATACGTGACAACAATACTAGAAATAACAGTGTCTCCTAAGTATTCTAGTCTTTCGTTATTAAAATCGGCAGATTTTGATTTATGCGTAAAGGCTTGAATATAGAGGTTAAGGTTTTTAGGCTTAACCCCAAATTGTTTTATAAAGAAAGTAGTAATTTCATCACCTGAATCAAAAGCGTATTTTTTTAAATTAAATAATGCTTTCAATTTACCCATGATGAACTAAATTATTTCAGTTTTTTAGCAACTTCAACTTCGTGATAAGATTCAAATACATCTCCTATTTGTAAATCGTTAAATTTCTCAAGAGCAATACCACATTCGTAACCGAATTTCACTTCTTTCACGTCATCTTTAAACCTCTTCAGAGTAGCAAGTTTTCCGTTATAGATAACAATTCCATCTCTAATCAATCTTACATTAGCCGTTCTCACTATATTACCTTCAAGCACGTAACTTCCTGCAATTGTTCCAATTTTAGAGATTTTAAATACTTCTCTTATTTCAGCAGTTCCAAGAACTTCCTCAATAATATCTGGAGATAACATTCCCTCCATAGCATCTTTAATTTCTTCTATTGCTTTGTAGATAATAGAATATAAACGGATGTCTACCTCTTCTGCTTCTGCAAGTTTTCTTGCTTGACCAGTCGGTCTTACTTGGAATCCAATAATAATAGCATCAGAAGCTACCGCTAAGTTAACATCTGCTTCGGTAATTGCTCCTACTGCTTTGTGTATTACATTCACAGCAATTTCTTCTGTAGATAATTTTAATAATGAATCTGTTAATGCTTCGATAGAACCATCTACATCTCCCTTTATTATAATATTTAATTCTTTAAAGTTTCCTATCGCTAGTCTTCTTCCAATTTCTTCAAGAGTAAGTACTTTCTTAGTTCTAACACCTTGCTCTCTCTGCAATTGCTCTCTTTTAGATGCAATTAATTTTGCTTCTTTTTCATCTTGTAAAATGTTAAATTTATCTCCGGCATTTGGTGCTCCATTCAGTCCAATGATAGATACTGGTGTTGCTGGCCCTACTTCTTTTATTTTCTTACCGTCTTCATTATGCATTGCTTTTACTTTACCATAATATGGTCCAGTTAGCATCATGTCACCCACTCTTAGAGTCCCTTTTTCTACTAAGATGTTAGTTACATATCCTCTTCCTTTATCTAAAGATGATTCAAGAACAGTTCCTTGAGCCATTCTATCTGGATTTGCTTTTAACTCTAGTAATTCAGCTTCTAACAATACTTTTTCAAGTAAATCTTCAATTCCAACCCCTGTTTTAGCAGAAATTTCTTGGGATTGGTATTTACCTCCCCATTCTTCTACCAATAAATTCATAGCAGAAAGTTGAGTTTTTACATTGTCAGGATTCGCTCCTTCTTTATCAATTTTATTAATTGCAAATACCATAGGTACTCCAGCAGCTTGACAGTGATTTATCGCTTCTTTCGTTTGAGGCATAATTGCATCATCTGCAGAAATAATAATTATTGCAATATCGGTTACAGCAGCTCCCCTTGCTCTCATTGCAGTAAAGGCTTCGTGACCTGGTGTATCTAAGAAAGTAATTTGTCTTCCAGAATCTTTTCCTGTTACTTTATAAGCACCAATATGTTGAGTAATCCCTCCAGCTTCTCCAGAAGCAATTTTTGCTTCTCTAATGTAATCCAGTAAAGATGTTTTACCATGATCTACGTGACCCATTACAGTTACAATTGGTGCTCTAGGGATTAAATCTTCCTCTGCATCAATAATTTCTTCTTCTTCTACTCCTATTTGATCTTCAGCAGATATAAAGTCTACACCAAATCCAAATTCATCTGCAATAATTGTGATAGTTTCTGCATCAATTCTTTGGTTGATTGAAGCAAAAATACCTAACGACATACAAGCAGAAATAACATCTGTAGGAGTTACATCCATTAATGAAGCTAAATCAGAAACAGTTACAAACTCAGTAAGTTGTAAAGTTTTGCTTTCCTCATCTTTTTTCAAGATGTCCTCGTCTCTTTTTTCTGCTATTGCAGCTCTTTTATCCCTTCTATATTTGTCTCCTTTTTTCTTTCCACCTCCCTTGCTACTTAATCGAGCAAGGGTTTCTTTTATTTCTTTTTGAATTGATTCAGGTGTAATTTCAGCTTTCTTAGGTTTTGGTCCTCTCGCACCTGTTCCTTTTCTTCTTTCTTCACCTGCTGCAGCAACAGGTCTTTTATTAATGGTTTTGGCAATGTTTACCTTCTTTATTCTCTTCCTTTTTCCTTTGGGTTCTCTTTCTTTCTCTACAGGAAGTTCGATTTTTCCTAAAACGGTAGTTCCTGTAAGTTTTGCAGCTTTTGCTACAATTGTCTTGTCTTTTTCTTCTTTTACCTCTTTAATCTCTGTTATTTCTTTTACTACTTCTTTTATTGGTGCTTCAGCCTTTTTTTCTACTGGCTTCACCACTTCTTTTTTAGCAATAATAACTTTTTCTTCTTCTTTTTTTGGAGCCTCTTTTTTTGCTTCTACTATTTTAGCCTTTTTTGGAGGATTTAGGTCTATTTTTCCTAAAATTTCTGGTTTAACAAGTTTATCTATCGAAGCTTTTATAGTTTCTGGCTCTACCTTTTTCTTAATTACTTTTTTAGGTTCTTCCTTCTTAACTTCTACTTTCTTCACCACTTCCTTCGCAACAGGTTTTACTGGAGCTACTTTTTTTGGTTTAGGACTCAAATCCACTTTACCAATTACTTCGGGTCTTTTCATTTCGGCAGGTTTTGCCTTAATTACTTCCTCCTCTTTCTTTGGAGTTTCAACAACTACTGCAGGCTTTTTCTCTCTACTCGCCACCACTTCTTTTGCCTTAGCTTTTTCAAGCTTGGCATCAGCAAATTCTTCGAGCAGAATACTATAATTATTCTCCTCAACTTTGGTGTTCGGGCTAGACTCGATATCAACTCCTTTTGATTTTAAATGATCAACCAAGGATGATATACCTACGTTTAACTCTTTTGCTATTTTACTTAGTCTCTTTACCGCCATGTAGTAATTTTGTTTTTACTCTATCTTTTAAAAATATAATTTATTTGGATAACTACCAATAAATTTATTCAAATTCAGACTTAAGAATCTTCAAGATGTCATCTATTGTCTCGTCTTCTAGGTCTGTTCTTTTTACTAAATCATCCTTCCCAATTGCGATTACACTCTTAGCAGAGTCACACCCAATGGCTTTTAGTTCATCAATAACCCACGATTCAATTTCATCAGAAAATTCACTTAAATCAACATCTTCAATATCTTCAGCACCCTCTCTATATACATCAATTTCGTAACCAGTCAATTTACCAGCCAATTTAATATTTTGTCCACCTCTTCCTATTGCTTTAGAAACCTCGTCTGGGTGTAAATATACATTTGCTCTTCCTGTTTCTTCTACTAGTTCTACAGAACCAACTTTTGCAGGACTCAAAGCTCTTTGTATTAATAACTTCACGTTATCCGTGTAGTTAATTACATCAATGTTTTCGTTTCTTAATTCTCTTACAATTCCATGTATTCTTGCTCCTTTCATTCCAACACAAGCTCCTACTGGATCCACTCTGTCGTCATAAGATTCTACAGCTACCTTTGCTCTATCTCCTGGCGTTCTTACAATCTTTTTGATAGTAATTAGTCCATCAAAAATTTCTGGTATTTCTAGTTCAAACAATCTTTCAAGGAAAGCTTCAGATGTCCTAGATAATATAACTCTTGGCATGTTATTAGAATGATCTACTCTTTCTACAACAGCTCTTATAGTGTCTCCTTTTTTGAAAAAATCACCTGGTATTTGTTCTGATTTAGGAAGGATTAACTCATTTCCTTCTTCGTCCAAAATCAACATTTCTCTTTTCCATATTTGGTAAACTTCTCCAGTTAATAATTCACCAATCTTATCTTTGTATTTCTTGAAAACATTGTCTTTTTCAAGCTCCATTATTTTATTAATCAAGTTTTGACGAAGAGCTAAAATATTTCTTCTTCCAAAATCTTCGATTTTTATCTCAATTGCAATTTCTTCATCAATTTCAAAATCGTCTTCAATTTTTAGTGCTTTTGATAACTCAATTTCCAAAGCAGGATCTTCAACCGCACCATCCGCAACTACTTTTTTGTTGATCCACAGTTCCAAATCTCCTTTGTCCACATTGATAATTACATCTACATTTTCATCAGTTCCATTGGCTTTTCTCACCATTGCTCTAAAAACCTCTTCAAGAACTCCCATCATGGTAACTCTATCAATGTTTTTAAACTCCTTAAATTCTGCGAATGAATCAATTAAATTTATACTATCCATTGGGTCTTATTTAAATTTTACAATTATTTTAGTTTCTTTTATCTCTTCGAACTGTAT
>Ga0307996_1000071_pt1 | contig 27685 bp, 29 predicted proteins | sample Davwhametageno35_FD_203143 | JGI IMG/M metagenome (GOLD analysis project Ga0307996, IMG submission 203143) | Marine microbial communities from Davis Island wharf, Antarctic Ocean - #35 | ecosystem: Environmental > Aquatic > Marine > Unclassified | place: Antarctic Ocean: Davis Island wharf...
GGGCTTGACTTAATTAAAATCAAAGAGGATATTGAAAATGTAGGCGAATCCGAATTAACTGATGAATCTTGGGAACAAATTATTTGGGGATTTTGCCAAAAAGATCCTTTTTTGAAAGTAAAGTGTTTTAATATTTTAGAGTTATTAAACTTTTTAAGAGAACTTTCTTGTAAAGTTGATTTGAAGGAAGAATGGGATGATAAATTAATGGAGAAGGAGAACGAGAAATATAATAGTTTAAAAGAGAAATTACTTGAAAGGCTAAGCTCTGTTTTAGAGTTTGCAGCCATCACTAATGTCGATGATGACCTTGAAGTCAAATCAAGAGCGATCAAAGGAAATGTTATCTACTTTGACGGGTTTGATGGTTGGATTCAAGAAATGAGAAATGGTCAGGAAGAAAATAAACAACTGGGGCTCAAAAAGCGTAAAGCAATTGAAATTACTAATGAAACTGAGGATTGCTTAAAATATTGGAGTGATTATTTTGAATCTGAAGGGCTTGATTTAATATTTACTCCTTCAGGAGGAGCTACAGTAAAATATAAAAAGAAAAAAATTGTAAATTTAGGTTTGATATTTAGCGGAAGTGGTCAGCAAAAAAAATGTGAAATTGCTTTTCTTGTTCTTAGAGCTTTTAAAAGAGATTATTACAGACCATTAATTCATGGGATTGAGTCTTCTAATATCAGAAGATATGCGCCTTTGGAAGGGCAATTCACACCAGGGTACAAAGAATTTTTTGAGTTAAAAGGTGATGCAAGTGACATTATGTTAAAAGTGAATGATTTGAAAAATATCTTCAAAGAAGCTGTTGAAACCATGGATGATGATAAAAAACTAAAAGTGAATATGGATAATCACCATGAATTAGAAGCTATATTTAATGGCACATTCAATTATAGTTAGTTACTAATATTTTTTTTTAAAAGTTTTAAATGAAAACATTTCTAATTAAAAGAAATACTGTAAATATGGACAACTACCATATTTTATGAAAAGTTTACTGTTATTATTTAGTTGTTTTTTTTCAATGAGTATATATACTCAAACTATAATTAATGCTGAAAAACTAAATTCAACAAACGATTCTTTAGCATTTTCTGTACAGTTTGCATATCAAGGAACTAGAGGTAATGCAGTTACTGACCAAATTGATTTTGCTCCTAACTTTTTGTTAGTAGGCAAGAAAAATGATTTTAAATTATTTGGAGGTTATTCTGTTTTGTCATCGGATAAAACATCCCTATTAAATAGTGGCTTTGCTCATATACGGCACAATTATAAAATATCAAATAGACTTAAAACATTTGAGTTCTATCAGATACAATTTAACGAAGTTTTACTGCTAACTAAAAGAGAAGCTTTTGGAGCAGGACTGAGGTATTCAATAGTACTTAAGGATAGTTTGAGTTTTGATATTGGAATAGGAGGTATGCAAGAAAATGAATTTCTAAATAACGAATCATTAATGGTTAACGAAACAACTGACACTTACTTTATTAGAGGAACAATCGTAAGCAGTTTCGCGTGGATTATCAATAAATATATACAGATAAATAATGTGTTCTATTTTCAACCTAATATGAATTACTTTAAAGACTATAGAGTTCTAAATGATTTTATATTGTCTACAAAACTGAGTAATGAAATATATTTTACAACGTCATTTACAGTAAGGTACGATAGCAAGCCTCCATCCTCGCTAAAGAATTTTGATAGCGTTTTCGATGTAGGCATTGGTTACGCTATTAGTAAGTAAATCAGATAATTAAGAGCGCTAAAATTTATTATTTACGCTGTGTAATGAAAAAGTAGCACCAAACAGGTTGACTTTACAGTAGTTTATATTGTTAGGTTTTGTAGAGGCGGTGATTGGCAAATAATAAGAGGTGTCAAATGTTATTTTGAATACCTTAAAGGGGCAGGTGTAAAATATCAACTAGTTTAACAATTTCTTAATTATTTATAATAAAAGAATGAAGCATTTAATTAAACGAAAAAATCTAGAATATACTATAAAAGAAGGGTGGCGATGTGAGGTAAGGACTGAGAGTAAACCTAGTGGGTCAAATGCAAAGCCCAATGACGAAATCTATATTGCACAAAATGGATATGCCATTTTTGCTAAAGGTATCATTGCAGAAGTTAATATATTAGAGTTGAATGGGTTAGAAGAATTTGTGCGTTTTTCTCAACACGGCACAAATGTTAAAGATGATAGCTTTTGGATTTCTAAGATTAAAAATTATTCTTCTAAAAAGGTATTGAATAAGGTTTTTGTTTTTGAATATAACATCTCTAATATTGAACAGTTTGACTATTGTATTCCTTTAGAGAAGCGGTTCTTAATTCAATCTTCATGGTATTATTTAGAGGATGAATTTCAGTTTACTATACCGGAAAACTCAAATGAACTTACAAATCATATCCCAACTAAAATAAGAGAAGAAGTATATCATATTTTTAAGATAAACAGTAAGGAACACATTTTAGATATAGATCATTTTGTTCCGAGATCTTTGGGAGGTCCTGGTAATATTATTGAAAATCTTATACCTATTTCAGCATCTATCAATAGGAGGAAAGGAAATAGTGTCCCTAGTAAATTATACGATCTTGCTAAAAAGTTCGGAATAAAAACGCCTGCAAATTTTGAATTTAAGCACGATAAATTTTATTCAAAACCGTTAGAGCTGACTCTGGCAAAAAGAATTATTGAGCAAATAAATGCTCAGTCTATAACTGAGGTAAAGACCGACTACGAAGAAATAAGAAAAGCTCATTTTCCATATTTATAAAATACAGTTTTTATTATGAATCAAACTTCTGAAGATAAAGGTGCTCTTAGTGATGAGCCTACAGAGTTGATAGTTCAACTAAAATTGATTTTAAAACCCAATACAATGAAAACTGTTGGTTTGTTTCAGTAGGAATTGAGGCCTAGGTCTAAAGGAAGAGTCCAGAAGGTTTATGTAGTTCGCGATACTTCACCATTTAGTGATGCAGATACCAAAAGTCATCTTTCGTGGCTTTTAAACTTTACGGATGAAAAAGTAGAGCTTATAGAAGATTTTAGAGTTGCTAATATGGGGCAAATAATACTCTATGTTTTTAAAAGAAAGAATAATACAATACTTAAAAAAAGCGTTAAAATGCTAAAAATAAGGTAGGCTATAGAAGATAAATCTTGATGTATTTTATTTAAACAACCCATTAATTAAAGCTACAATAAAATTAAAAATATGAAAAAAAGAATTTATTTAGATATGGATGGAGTGCTCGCTGATTTAGGAAAGGGAGCAAAAGGTCACTCAGAGGGTAATAAGTCCGAATATAAGGAAAACCCTGACGATATTCCCGGTGTTTTTAGAAATTTGCCTCCCATTGCAGGAGCAATTGAAGCTGTGAATAAGTTGCTTGATTGCAAAAAGTTTGATTTGTTTATTCTAACAACTGCACCATGGGACAATCCTTCTGCATGGTCAGATAAACGTCTATGGATTGAACAACACTTTTCTAATTCATTTAGAAAAAAGATGATTATTACGCACCGAAAAGATCTGCTAATTGGAGATTACTTAATTGATGATAGAACAGCTAATGGTGCCTCCGAATTTAAAGGGGAGCATATTTATTTTGGTTGGGATTATATAAATAAAAAGGAAAATAAATATCCAACTTGGCAATCTGTATTAGACTACTTATTATAAAAATATAAAATATATATATGATGCATAGTGTATTTAAACGATTACATAAAACAATTTTTAAAAGGGAATTGCTATATGTGAATAAAGACCAACTTGCCAATGAATTGGATTCACTCCTTTTTTCTGATAAAGAGAACGAATATTTTTATGGCCCAATGAGTGATAAAAATAGGCGTAATGTTGATGAAAAAGTACAAAGAAATTTTAAACTATGACACGATAGATTCTATCGATTTTTGTGAAATTGAAGCGGAAGCGATACTGTCAAACACAAAGACATCAAAAACAGATTTGCTAATTAAATACTTTGAACTACACTATGAATCACAGGATGAAACTACATCGTTAATCAATAGACAATTGAGCTACCCCAAATGCATTGATATAGATGATCCATCAACTTGGGCTGAATCATGATTAAAAATTGCCACGCTAAATTGAGCGCTTCAGATAGCTGGGTATTAGATGATTCTATGCCATCATTTGAAAAATTTAAAAGTTTGTTAATAGAAGATCCTGCATTTAGACGTTCAAACACCCCAAGATTAGCTATGGAACTGGAAGATTATGATCCATGGAAAATGTCTTAAGGATATTTCTTGTATAGAGTTTCTATTTTAAAATCAATTGGAACGATAGTCCTGTATACATTTAAACAAAAGATGTCAATCAGAAAAATTACAGAATATTAGGCAAGAAGATTTTTCATCCTATTTTTAGGATAAAAAATGGCTTTTCCAACATAAAAACTAACAGTTCTTAATTTTTTCTTCAATTTTGGTAGAAGAGTATCCCGCAACAAATTCGATAACATTTACAGCTCCTCCATTTTGCTTTACCACATCAGAACCAACTATGTATCGTTCATCTAAAGCATCAGTAGAAGTTGCATCATAATCGCCTCCTTTAATTAATACATCTGGTTTAATTTCAGTTATCATTTCCAATGGTGTATCCGCATCAAAAATAATTACAGCATCTACAAATTCCATAGCAGCAATAATTAATCCTCTAGAGACTTCATCTTGTAAGGGTCTACTATCGCCTTTGCCCAATCGTTTTACAGAAGCATCAGCATTTATCGCAACAATTAGTTGGTCTCCAAAATCAGCTGTTTGAGCTAAATACTCAATATGACCTCTGTGTAAAAGGTCAAAAACACCATTGGTAAATACTATGCTTTGATTGATGGCTTTCCACGTTTTGATAAGTTCTAATAATTGAGTTCTGTCAACTACCTTATTCTTTACAGCATCAAACTTGGTACTCATTCGATTATTTGTTTTTTATTGATAAATGGTAAAACAAATAGTGATACCAATCCTGCCAGAATAGTAAATAACGTTAATGCCGACCAAGCCAACATACTAAAAGATCCAGCATTTTCTATTGCATACAACTCTCCTAAAAGTGTGGCCACCATAAACGGATATAGACCTAAACCTCCTGGCGAAGCAGAAATAGCAACTGCTCCTACTACAAAGGCAGCAAATACAGCATTCATACTTAAATTAGCTGTTTCTGGCAATGCAAAAGAGCAGACCCAAATCATACCAACATAACACCCCCAAATAAATAACGTATGTCCAATATAAGCTGTTCGTTGTTTTAACTTAAAAATGGTTTTAACACCCTCTAAAACTCCTTTAATTAATCCGCTTACCTTTTTCTTTAAGACTGGTATTTTCAAAATTGCAATAGCCCCTATAAGTATTATTCCAGCAACTACAAAGTAAATCCATACCGATAAACTTGCATCCGTTTTTCCAGAATTACGAATGTCATTAAAAGCTACTAAATCCTTTTGTAAATAAAGTGTAATACCAAGCACAAGGCCTAACATTACTAGGTCAATAATTCGTTCAACAATTATTGTCCCAAACACCTTATCAAATTTAGCGTTTTTTTGAAATTTAGCATAATATCCAGCTCTAGCAACTTCACCAGAACGCGGGATGGTTAGGTTGAGCAAATAACCAATCATAACACTGTGATACATTTTCCAAAAATTGGGTTTATGCCCTAATGGTTCCAACATATATTTCCATCGATAAGCCCTACTAATATGGCTTAATAACATAATAATTAAACCACAAAAAAGGTAGATGTAATCTGCTTTTACAAACGCTTCTTTTAAGCTAACTAGCTCTTCATTAGACATGTTTGAGATAAAAAACCATGTCAAATAAACACCTATCCCAAGAGGGATAATAATTTTTAAAATATTTAGTAAGGTCTTTTTCAAATCAAAATTTAGATTGGTTGCAAAATTAGTTAATAATTGTCATATTGTCTATTAAGCGAACTCCTCCAACATTTATTGCAGTAAAGGCAATGTATTTCTCAGCACTCCCCCATTTTGTTATGGGCTGTAAAGTAGTTTCTTCAGCAATTTCAAAATACTCTATTTCAAAATTATCGCAGCAACTTATTTCTGATAAAAAATGATTTTTTAATTCTGAAACAGAAAGATTCTTATGCTCACAAACATATTTAAGTGTTCGGCTTATTAAGCTTGCCTGTTCTTTTTCTGTATCAGATAAACGCTCATTTCTAGAGCTCATAGCCAAGCCATTCGTTTCTCTAAAAATTTGACACCCGACTACTTTTACTGGCGAGCTTATTCGCTTTGTTAACGCCTTAATCACAGCTAGTTGCTGGTAATCTTTTTCTCCAAAATAAGCACGAGTAGGAGTTAATATTTCAAAAAACCTTTCAATAACAATCGCTACTCCATTGAAATGTCCTGGTCTGTGTTCTGCCTCCATTACTTCAGAAAGCGTTTCAAAATAAAACTCTTTTTCTACTTTTTCTGGATAGATTTCCTCCACGTTCGGAATAAAAACCACATCACAATCAGCAGCTTTTAATTTTTTCAAATCAGCCTCTATATTTCTTGGGTACTTAACCAAGTCTTCCTTTTTATTAAACTGTTTAGGGTTTACAAAAATGCTACAAATGGTTAAGTCATTTTCTTTTTTTGAAATCTCAACTAATGAAATATGCGCCTGATGTAAGGCTCCCATTGTCGCGACAAAACCAACGCTCTTAGAAGAATGTTCAAAAAGGTAGCTTTTTATTTCTTTTACAGTATAAAATACCAGCATAATAATATAAACAATATATTTTCCACAAAATAAATGATTTATTTACAGATACAGTCCGTTAAATACTGTTAATGCACGAGACAAACTTGATAAATCGCTTAAAATAGAGTATCTTTGCAAATAAATTAAAGGCTGGATTATGAAAAAGAAGAAAATTTTATTTATTTCTCAAGAAATCACACCTTATCTAGAGGAGAATGAGTTAGGAAGATTTGGAAGGTATTTGCCTCAAGGAATCCAAGAGGACGGAAAAGAAATAAGAACATTTATGCCGAAATTTGGATGTATAAATGAAAGAAGAAATCAGTTACATGAAGTAATTCGTTTATCTGGTATGAACCTAATCATAAACGATAATGACCACCCCTTAATTATAAAAGTTGGATCAATTCAAGCTGCAAGAATGCAGGTTTATTTTATTGATAGTGAAGACTTTTTTCAAAGAAAAGCTGTTTTCCATGATAAAAACACTGAAGAGGAGTTTGAAGATAATGATGAAAGAGCAATTTTCTTTGTAAGAGGAGTTTTAGAAACTGTAAAAAAATTAGGATGGGTTCCAGATATCATTCATTGTCATGGTTGGATGACTAGCTTAGTCCCACTTTACATAAAAACTTCATTTAAGAAAGAACCTATATTCGAAAATTCAAAAGTAATTTTCTCTTTATACGATAATGATTTTGACAAGCCGTTAAACAAGGACTTTGCCAAAAAAGCATTAATGGATGATATTTCTGATGAAGCTATTGCAGACTATTCAGACACCTCATTTGTTGGCTTAAATAAAGCTGCAATGAATGCTTCTGATGCAGTTATAATGGCAAGTAAAACAATTAATCCAGAATTGGAAAAACACTTTAACGAAAGTACTAAGCCTAAATTGGGTTATCAATCTCCAGAAGATTACATCGCTGCTTATTCTAGTTTCTATGATGAAATTTTAGAGGAAACAGAAGTATTACAAGCTTAAAATAATTAACAGAAAAATGGGTTTAACTTTATTAACGCGGAAAGTATTTCTTCTTTCCACAATCTTTTTGGCATCAATATTCCTTTCATGTAAAAAAGACGGAAAATTATCACCCGATTTTGATAATGGAAATTTGTCAATTATGTTTACTGATACTTTTTCAATAGAAAGCACTATTATTGAAGATGTTCCTTCTCAAACAGACCTTATCCCCTTTCAACTTTTAGGAGTTTATAATGATCCTATTTTTGGCGTTAGATCTTCTTCAATCTATACCAATGTTGGAGTCTCTGGAGAAACAAATTTCGGAACAATTTTTACTATTGATTCATTAGTGCTATCGTTAAAAGTTGCTCAATATTATGGCAATAGTGCATCATCTTTTACTGTAAATACTTTCGAACTTGCCACTCCTTTATCGAGTTCTACCTCTTTTTTTTCTAACACTTATTCTGCTGTACAAAACACTTTACTAGGAAGTTCTGTATTTACACCAAGTGCATTAGATTCAACTTTACGAATAACAATAACAGATCAAGATCTAATAGATAAAATTGAACTCGACACATTATATTTTGATAACACTGCTTTTAACGCGAATTTTAAAGGTCTTTATATTGTAAGTTCAGATACTGCAGGTGCTACTCCAGCTATAACTCAAGGTAATGGTGGATTTGCACTTTTTGATTTTAGCTCTGTAAAGTCCAATGTTACTATTCATTATAATGATTCTTTAACAGAAGCCTTAATCCTTAATAATGATGTAAAGACTTATGCGCGCTTTATAAACGATTATTCTGGAACTGATATTGAGAAACACCTCGACACTATCGCTACTAGAAACATAAACCGTATTTACGTTTCTGATATGGAAGGTGTAAGAACGAAGATAGAAGTTCCCTATATCAAAAACTTAGCAGATGAAGGTAATGTTGCAATAAATAAAGCCCTAATAGTATTTACGGTAGAAACGGGTACAGATGCTAGTCCAAACGAAATTCTTCAAGCATTAACTTTGTCTAGAATTGATTTGGCCGGTAATGTTTTTGATCTTGCTGATGCAAGCGAAGGTACTGAACATTTTGATGGAGTATACAACAGCACTTCTAAAAGTATATCATTTAATATTACCCGTCACTTACAACAAATAATTAACGGGACAATAACTGATTACGGAATGTACTTAACTCCAAATGCTGCAGTTGTTATACCTAATAGAGTCGTTTTTAATTCTGAAAACAGCCCTAGCTTTAAGACTAAACTAGAAATAACTTACTCAAAACTTTAAAATATGTGTGGAATTGTTGCTTACGTTGGAGACAAACAAGCTTACCCTATTTTAATAAAAGGGCTAAAAAGATTAGAATACCGAGGGTACGATAGTTCAGGAGTTGCTCTTATTAATGACAATAATCTTAACTTATATAAAAAACAAGGGAAAGTTGTTGAGTTAGAAAAATTTACTGAAGGTAAAGATGTTACAAGTACTACTGGCATCGGACATACTCGTTGGGCAACACATGGCCAGCCAAATGACACAAATGCTCATCCACATTTTTCAAAATCTAAAAACTTAGCAATTATCCATAATGGTATAATTGAAAACTACGCTAGCTTAAAAAAAGAATTAATTAAGCGTGGACATGAGTTTTATAGCGATACAGATACAGAAGTTCTAATTCATTTAATTGAAGATATTCAATACGTTGCTAAAGTCGAACTATTAGAGGCTGTAAGAATAGCGCTTAATGAAGTTATTGGAGCGTATGCTATTGTTATCCTATCCAAAGAACATCCAGATTTAATGATTGCTGCTAAGAAAAGTAGCCCCTTAGTAATTGGTATTGGAAAAGAAGATGATTTCTATATCGCTTCTGATGCCACACCAATAGTTGAGTACACTAAACAGGTAGTATATCTTGAAGATGAACAAATTGCGGTCTTAAAAAAAGGAGAACAACTACGATTAATTGATATTAAAAATAAAGAAATCACACCATACATACAAGAATTAGAGCTTCAATTAGAAACAATTGAAAAAGGTGGATATGACCACTTCATGCTTAAAGAAATTTACGAGCAGCCCCTTTCTATCAGAAATAGTATGCGAGGCCGAATAAACGTAAATAAAGGAATTGTTTCTCTAGGAGGTATTAGAGATTATGAGCAAAAAATAATGAATGCAAATCGTATTATTATTGTTGCTTGTGGTACGTCATGGCATGCTGGATTGGTTGGAGAATATTTATTTGAAGATTTAACTAGAATCCCTGTTGAAGTCGAATACGCTTCAGAGTTTAGATATAGAAACCCTATTATTAATGAGAATGACGTGGTAATTGCTATTTCTCAATCTGGAGAAACTGCAGATACACTTGCTGCTATTAAATTAGCTAAAGATAAAGGCGCTACAATTATAGGGATTTGTAATGTTGTTGGTTCTACCATTTCTAGAGAAACACATTGTGGCTCTTATACCCATGCAGGGCCAGAGATTGGGGTTGCTTCAACTAAAGCTTTTACAGCACAAGTTACCGTATTGTCTTTAATGGCGCTTTCAATTGCACACAAAAAAGGGTCTATTTCAGAGTCGAGATTTAGATTGTTATTAGCAGAACTTGATGCCATCCCTCAAAAGTTAGAGGATATGCTTCAGTCTGATAAACAAACTAAGCATATTGCAAGCCTATTTAAGGATGCAACAAACTTTCTCTATCTAGGAAGGGGTTATAACTTCCCTGTAGCATTAGAAGGAGCGCTTAAGTTGAAAGAGATATCTTACATACATGCTGAAGGTTATCCTGCAGCAGAAATGAAACATGGCCCAATTGCATTAATTGATGAAGAAATGCCATTAGTAGTTGTTGCAACCAAACATGGTAATTACGAAAAAGTTGTAAGTAACATTGAAGAAGTTAAAGCTCGTAAAGGAAAAATTATAGCCATTGTTACTGAAGGCGATACAGAAGTTAAAGCAATTGCAGATCACGTAATTGAGATTCCTGCAACGGAAGATTGTTTAAGCCCGTTGCTTACTTCAATCCCAATGCAATTATTATCCTATCACATTGCTGTAATGAGAGGTTGTAATGTTGATCAACCAAGAAATTTAGCAAAGTCAGTTACAGTGGAGTAAGGTTATGTTTTCGAAGTTGTAACCCCAACAACCTCATCGTAAGATTCTCAGTATAAATAATAACCACTAAACTAGGGAAATCAAACTATAGTGAATATCAACAGTATTTATTCAGCCGAATTTGTGAGTAAAAGAAGGTTTTTTAACCCCTATAGGGTATAGAAAGATATCTCAAATCTTCAATGAAGAAGGGTTAAAAACACTTCGAGGAATTATTTTTCAGAACAATCATATTCACTCTATCTACAAATAAGGTAAGATTAGAGAGGAAAGAATGAGTAGAGAAGATATTGTTGAGGTAGGTCAGGTTCATATATAACCTATGTGACTCCTCATTAATAACAAACTCACATCAACGTTATCCCCTACTCCACTTTTTAGGATTATCTCCAACACCATTCAATCTCTTACGGTAGGTTAGGGTTATGGGGGAAGAAAATATAACCCCTACTGGATACAAAAAATATCTAAAATACTTAACGATGAAGGATTGCTATCTTCACTAAAGACTACATTTACGAAGTTTATCTAGGACTAATATGTTTTTATTATTATATTAGTACACTATTATAGTAGTATTGAATAGCCACAAAGAAATATCTTCCTTTGTTTGGAACGTCTGTGATGATCGTATTGTAATGAGAGGAATTTATAAAGATTTAAGGAAATGAAATCTTGAGTTGTTGGCCATATTAAAATATAAATATTCAGATGAATTATAAAGAATATTATTATGGAAGATATTAAAAACATTTGCGAGAAGTATGGTATAATAAATTATACTATAAATGAGGATGGGTCAATTGATGTTGATGGAGATATTGATTTAGGTGATTTAGATGATTTAGGATTTACAAAACTTCCTTTAAAATTCAGAAATGTTACAGGGGATTTTCTTTGTTGGAATAAAAAATTAAAATCCTTAGAAGGAAGTCCTGAGTCAGTTGGAGGTCATTTTTATTGTTGTGAAAGTCAATTAAAATCATTAAAATATTCTCCTACTTCAGTTGGAGGTCATTTTGTTTGTCATTCTAATAGACTAAAGTCCTTAGAAGGAAGTCCCGAGTCAGTTGGAGGTGATTTTGTTTGTAATTTTAATAGACTAAGGTCCTTAATTGGAGGTCCCACTTCAGTTGGAGGTGTTTTTAATTGTAGTTCTAATAAATTAAGATCATTGGAAGGAGGTCCTACATCCGTTGGAGGTGATTTTATATGTCGTAATAATAGATTAAAGTCCTTACAAGGAAGTCCCGAGTCAATTAGAGGTAATTTTAGTTGTTATTTTAATAGATTAAAATCCTTAGTTGGAGGTCCCACTTCAGTTGGAGGTGATTTTATATGTCGCAATAATAGATTAAAGTCCTTAGTTGGGGGTCCTACTTCAGTTGGAGGTAATTTTAGTTGTTATTCTAATAGATTAAGATCCTTAGTTGGAAGCCCTACTTCAGTTGGAGGTGATTTTAAATCATAAATTATCAAATTATTGTATTCAAAGAAAAAAAATTGTAGATGAAATAGGTAATCTATTATATATCGCTTAAGATTCTTTTAGTTAATTAAATGAATCTTTCAATAGAGCATTAGAAAATATTAATTCTTACAATTGACACAAACAACCTCCTAACAAGAGTAAATAAAGATCTGTTTCAAAATATTTAATCTTATGAAGTATATATTAATTATTCTATTCCTTATCCCACTTACAACTTATTCTCAAAAGGTGTTCTCAGTTAAGTATTCAAATCAGTCTGATGTAAAGGTGTATGTAGTTAAATATGAAAATCAATGTGATTTAAAGGTCTTCAAAGTAGATTACCCCAACCAAGTAAATAGGAACAAAGGCTTATGGTATTTCGTTGATTATCAAAACCAATCTGATAAGAAGATATATTTTGTTGAATACTCTAATCAAAGTGATTTAAAGATATTCTTTGTGAAGTATAAAAATCAATCAGGTTGGAGAGATAAATCCAAACAACATCTAATGTATTAATTACCCCACCACCCTCTCTAAAGTTTTAAAGAGGATGGCGGATCAGAATGAAGTTAGTTATCGAGGGAAGTCTTTCCCCTATTATTTTCGCTTTCTTAAGCCGACACTAATTTTTTTACTACTGTTTTAGTTCTAAAAACCACTGTATTGTACGCGCTTCACTTGAAGGAGTAATAGTGTCTATAGTAATGACAACGTCTCCCTCAATAATCACGGCCGGCTCGTCTTATTTAATAGGCTCATTTTCGAATGGACTTCCCAGGCTTGTGAAATCCACATTAAAGGAGACTGTCCCTTTTAGGACCATCATTAAAGCCAGAGTTAAGGTGAGTATAAACCATCCAAATAATGGTTGCTTAGGATCTTTTGTTTTTAAGTAATTCCATTCATTGAACAAGTACCTATTATGCCTTATTCAATAATGTTTGTAATTAACAGTCGCCTGCTAGACGTTGTTTATGAAAATAGTTAAGCAATATTATAAGTAACCCGCTATATTTTATACTTTTGGTTCAGTATTTGACTTTTAAGAAGTCTAAATTTTATATTATGAAATCACTATTATCATTATTAATCATTGCTATTTTATTTGCAGGATGTAAATCTTCACGCAAACAATTGGAAAGAGGAAATTACGATGTTGCTTTACAGAAGTCTGCAAAAAAAATAAAAAGAAATCCAAGTAAAAATGATGACGAAGTCTGGGTTTTTAATGATGCGTATAACATGGCTAATAATAGAGATAATGACGCTATTATTCGATTTAAAAAGAAAGGAGACCCGGCTCTTTGGGGAGCCATCTATCGCGCTTATTTAAAGCTGGATCAACACCAAAAATTAGCGATTTCTTTACCTCCTGTTGGAATTGAATTTACCGAAGTAAACTATACGCCAGAAATTAACAATGCTAAAGCCAAAGCTGCTGAATATGCTTATGCAAAAGGAATTCAACTTTTAGCAAAAAACAATAGATTTGATGCAAGAAAAGCACACAGCAGGTTTTTACAAGTAAAAACATACGAGAGAAATTATAAGGATGTAGATGATAAATTGGCTGAATCTAAATTTTCAGGAACAACTAATGTCTACTTTAAGATTGTAGATAATTCTCAGGTTGTTGCTCCAATTGGATTAATACAAGAGGTTCAACGAATTAACATGGGCCAGTTAAATGATGTTTGGAAAACATATGACACGCGAGTTGACACAAACAAGATTTACCATTATTCTATCTTTTTAAATTTAAAGTTGATTGATGTATCTCCAGAAGAAGTAAAAGAAAAGAACTATTCAGAAACCAAAGAAGTGGAAGATGGTTTTGATTATTTGTTAGATGCGAGTGGAAACGTTAAGAAAGATACTTTAGGCAATGATATTAAAGTGATCAGACACAAAACGATTAGATGTAACGTTAAAGAGATACACCAATTTAAAACGGCTCGTATCTCTGGAACTATTGACTATTTAGATAATTACACCAACAAAATATTAAAAAGTGAGCCAATAACTTCTGATACTAAATTTGAACATCATTATGTAACTGCTCATGGAAATTTAAATGCTCTCAAACCTGCTACAAGAAATAAGTTAGGAAGTGATCCTTTGCCTTTTCCGGCTGATGAGTCACTTATTTTACAAGCAGGAGATGTACTAAAACAAATGACAAAAAATATTGTTGTTCGTAATAAGCGTTTTTTGAAGTAACTTAAAACTCAAATTCCAATTGCTCCAAGAAAACATCTTTGTTTTCTTGGGTAAAATTGGCGGTTTGCAATCCGACAAGCCGTATCCCTCTGTCTATATCAGGAATCACTTTTAATAAATCTAGCGCAATGCTTCTAATTTGCTCATCGGATAAAACATCTTGCTTTGTTTTACTTCGTGTTATTTGTTTAAAATCACTGTACTTCACTTTTAATGTTAGTGATTTCCCTGCTCCACCAGCTTTTTCAATCCGTTTTATTAAAATGTCCGCAACCTGATTGATATTTTCAACCATTTCTTCATTGGTGGTAATGTCAGTTTCATACGTGCGTTCAGCTCCTAAAGATTTTCTAATTCTATTTGGATTTACAATTCTATTGTCTACTCCTCGTGAAATATAATAATAATAACTCCCTGCTTTTCCAAACCATTGTGTAAGCTGTTGTTCTGATTTTCTTTTGAGGTTTGCTCCTGTAAAAATGCTTTTGAGATGCATTTTTTTTGCGGTTACTTTTCCAACACCAAAAAACTTTTCAATTGGCAATTTCTCTATAAATTTTTCTGCCATGCTTGGGGTAATCACATAAAAGCCATCGGGTTTGTTATAGTCTGATGCAATTTTTGCTAAAAACTTATTGTAAGAAATTCCAGCAGAAGCTGTCAGTCCAGTCTTCTCCTTAATTTTTTGTTTGATTTCAGTTGCAATATCCATTGCAAATTCCATATTAAATTTATTCTCTGTTACGTCTAAGTAAGCCTCATCCAGAGACAATGGCTCCACCAAACCAGTATACTCTTCAAACACTTCTCGTATTTGTTGCGAAGCTTCTTTGTATGCTTCAAACCGAGGTTTCACAAAAATAAGTTGAGGACATTTTCGATAGGCAATTGAAGATGGCATTGCCGATTTAACGCCATATTTTCTAGCTTCATAACTTGCGGCAGCTACTACGCCCCGTTCTTTAGACCCTCCAACAGCCAAAGGCTTTCCCATCAATTCAGGATTGTCTCGCTGCTCTACAGCGGCATAAAAAGCATCCATATCAATGTGTAATATTTTTCTGAAAGCTTTAGACATAGAAAGCTAAATTAACTTTTAAAAGTTCAATAACTTTAATCTTTACTTATTAGTACTTTTGAATACTATGTTTGGCATCAATAGCGATCACATAAATATCATTTCTAAACTCACATTTACAAGGGTTGTAAATGCTATGAGAGTAAAATGGAGTTTTCATTATTCTAAATTGGTGAAGCGCCCAGTTTTAAAATCCCAACCAATAAGTATAACAATTGAGCCAACAACGGCTTGTAATTTGGGTTGCCCAGAATGCCCAAGTGGACTCAAGAAATTCACCAGACTAGAAGGGAATTTAAAACAAGATTTCTATCAAAAAGTAATTGACCAGACTTACAAGAAATCGTATTATCTCAACTTTTACTTTCAGGGAGAGCCTTTTATTAACCCTAACTTTTTGGAAATGGTGAGTTATGCCAACTATAAAAAAATGTACACGGCAACATCTACTAACGCACACTTTTTAAGTGATAAAAATGCGAAGAAAACAGTAGAAAGCGGGTTAAGTAGATTAACCATTTCTATTGATGGAACCACTCAAGAAACGTATGAGAGTTACCGAAAAAATGGAAACTTAGATAAAGTGATTGAAGGAACAAAAAATGTAATTAAATGGAAAAAAGAGTTAAAATCTAAAACGCCATACATCATTTTTCAATTTTTAGTGGTAAAGCCAAATGAGCATCAAATTGAGGATGCAAAAAAATTGGCCGATGAATTAGGGGTAGATGAAATTCGCTTTAAAACAGCTCAGCTATACGACTACAAACATGGCAATGCCTTGATGCCAAGCATCGATAAATACTCTCGTTACAAAAAACAAGTAGATGGAACTTATCGTTTAAAAAACAAAATGCTCAACGAGTGTTGGCGCATGTGGAGTTCTTGCGTAATTACTTGGGATGGAAAAGTAGTTCCGTGTTGTTTTGATAAGGATGCAACACACCAACTAGGAGAAATAGAGCACCAACCTTTAAAAGATATTTGGACCTCAAAAGGATATAATGGTTTTAGAAAAGGGCTCTTAACCAACCGACAAGATATTGACATCTGTCAGAATTGTTCGGAAGGAACTAAAGTTTGGGAGTAGAGGTATCTTAAAAATAAATTTATTCTAGCAATATAATTAGATGAGACACTTACTGTTTTCTTTAAGTATAAAGTTCACTTTTAAACAGTTTCCATCTTAACTAAAGCAGCAAAAGAGATTTGGCTATTCTTTTACTTTATGGAATTCTAGATTGTAATCCGAATATTCTTGAACACTCTCAAAATATACAAAATTAAAAACCTTAATCACTCCCCACATTATTACTAACTTTGTTTTTCAAAAATTAAGAGAATGAACTTTATAGAAGAAATCCGTTGGAGAGGCATGATCCATGATATGATGCCAGGAACTGAAGAACAATTTACAAAAGAAATTACCTCAGCATATATAGGATTTGACCCTACAGGTGACTCGCTGCACATTGGTAGTTTAGTACAAATAATGATATTGGTTCATTTACAAAAAGCAGGGCACAAACCTTTTGCTTTAGTAGGTGGAGCAACGGGTATGGTGGGTGATCCATCAGGAAAATCGACAGAAAGAAACTTGTTGGATGAGGAAACATTAAACCATAATGTTGCTTGTATCAAAAACCAATTAGAGCAATTTTTAGATTTCGATTGTGGAGATAACTCTGCTGAGATGGTAAATAATTACGATTGGTTTAAGGATTTTAATGTGCTGGATTTTATCCGAGACATTGGAAAACACATTCCTGTAAATTACATGATGGCAAAGGATTCTGTAAAATCTAGACTAGAAACAGGAATGTCTTTTACTGAATTTACTTACCAGTTAATTCAAGGATATGATTTTTATTGGTTAAACAATAATAAAAATTGCAAAGTACAATTAGGTGGTTCTGATCAATGGGGAAACATTGTTACAGGAACAGAATTAATTAGAAGAAAAGGAGGTGAACCTGCTTTTGCTTGTACAACACCATTAATTAAAAAAGCTGACGGAACTAAGTTTGGTAAAACTGAAGGTGGAAATGTTTGGTTAGATAAAACAAAGACTTCTCCCTATAAATTTTACCAGTATTGGATTAGTGCTTCTGATGAAGATGCCTCCAATTATATTAGAATTTTCACTCTAAAGAGTAAAGAAGAAATTGAAAATATTGAAAAGGCACATGATGAAGATCGTGGCGCAAGGTTGTTGCAAAAAGCGTTAGCTGAAGACATTACAATAAGAGTGCACTCAAAGGAAGATTTGGAGGCGGCAATCAATGCTTCAGAAATTTTATTTTTAAAAGGTGATGCTGCACTAGAGGGATTAAAAAGCCTGTCGGAACAAATTTTTGAAGATGTTTTTGAAGGTGTTCCTCAAGCTGAAGTTGCATTGTCAGAAATAGAAAGCGGCTTAAGCATTATTGATGTACTATCTACTAAAACGAACTTTTTAAAATCGGGTGGCGAAGGACGAAGAGCGTTAAAAGAAAACTCAATTAGTGTAAATAAAGCCAAAGTTGGAGCTGATACCGTATTAAATGCTACTAATTTAATTAGTGGAAAATACATTTTATTACAACGTGGAAAGAAAAATTACTTCTTAGTAAAAGCTGTTTAATGAAATACATTTTCGCACTATTTTTAATTATTATAACTGTTCTCGGAATTGCTCAGAATTCTAATAAAAAAAGAGTTTTAGTAATTCCTCCGAGTCGTTTTGAGTTTGTTTCGGAATTTGACTTGAAAAAAATTGCTGAGAAAAATGAAGTTTCTCCTTCTGAAGTTTTTTTAACGTATGAAAAAGAGCTGTTAAACTCTTTCGAAAACTATAAAGACGAGAATTTTGAATTCGTTTCGATTGATTCTGATGGGCTAAAAACATATAAGAATCTTATCAAATATAAAGCAGGAAAGTTTAATGGTAGAAATTATAATGCTGTTGATTTAACTCGTTTTTCGGAAGAAAATTTCACTAATTTTTTAGAACAGTATCAAGCCGATTTTGTCATCTTTATTACTTGGTATGATATTCAAAAACAAAATTATTCGAGAAGCGGCATGAAAAGAGTTAAGTATGCTGCGCATTACATTGATTTTGATGTTTACAATCTATTTAAACAACAAGTAGTTGGTTTGGCTAAGGTGCAAGCCGAAGCTCCAGAACCAAATGATTTACAAGCTTCATTCTCTTTATTAAGGGTAAAGGAACTCAAACTTGCTTATCCTAATTTTATAGGTAAAGTTGTTGAACAACTAAACAAACCCATTGAACTAAAATAACTATGTCGGCAATTCGTTTATTACTCCTTTTTATTTGGACATTATCACTAATGTCTTTAGCCCCACTAATGATTTTAGTTACGTTTAATCGACAAGCTCCTTTGTATGTGGCTAGAACCGTATTCTCTAAAGGATTACTTTGGATTGCAGGCGCTAAACTATCTGTTTTTGGTGTTGAAAATATTCCGAAGGATAAACCTGCAATATATGTTGCCAACCATTGTTCGCACTTAGATATTGGCGTTTTATGTAGAGTTGCACCAGCAAACCTTTACTTTATAGGGAAGAAAGAATTGGCATGGATACCTATTGTTGGTTGGTATATGTACATTACTGGGCACATATTTATTGACAGAAGAGATAGAAGAAAAGCTATTGCAAGTTTAAGAACTGCAGCTTTAAAAATTAAAAGTGGTAAAAACGTTATTATGTTCCCTGAAGGAACAAGAAGTAAAAACGGAACGCTAGGTGCTTTTAAATCTGGAGCATTCCATTTAGCATTAGATGCTGGTGTAAACATTATTCCTATCCATATTGAGGGGACACACCAAATTTGGCCAACAACAAGCAATAAGATTACTCCAGGTAAACTTAATGTTCATATTGGGAAACCAATAGATACAAGTAAATATACTAAGAAAACCGTAAAAGAATTGATGACTGAAGCAAGAGTCTCAATTCAAGAGTGGACATAGTTAAAATCCATAATCATTCAATATTTTCAGTAGTCCTCTTTAATTGTAGAGGACCCATTAAAAAAACATTTCTATTTTTGCAATGCAATGTACATAGTATTACCTATTTTTAGCAGAACATTCACTATCTTAATATAGAAAAATAATTTATTAGCAATTGGGATAAACAGATGAAAAAAGGTCTGCTTTCCTATCGATATTGAGAAAACACACCAAATTTGGCCAGCAACAAGCAATAAAATTGCTCTAGGCGAACTTAATGGTCATATTGGGCCAATAGATACAGGCAAATACACTAAGAAAACCGTGAAATAATTACTGGCTGAAGCAAGAGTATCAATTCAAGAGGGGACATAGTTAAAATCCATAATCATTCAATATTTTCAGTAATCCTATTTGACAGTAAGGACTCCCATTGATAAAATAGTTATTTTTTACAATGCAATGTACATAGTATTACCTACTTTTAGCGAAACATTCACTATCTTAACATGGAAAAAGAATTTATTAGCAACTGGGATAAACAAATGAAAAAAGGGCTGCTTATTTTTTTGGTTATTAAAGTCATCAAAACAAATAGTTGTTATGGATCTGAGATTATTAAAATCATAAGAGAAAAAACAGGTATAGTGATAGCCGATGGCACACTATATCCAATCTTAAAAAAATTAAAAAAAAATCAATTAGTTTTATCTAAATGGAATGTTAATGCTGAAGAAGCTCCTCGCAAATATTATTACATCACAGGGGCTGGAAATAGACATCTTGCAGAAATGAATAAATATTGGTCAAATTTAAATGAAAAAGTTAGCAATCTATTAGAGTAGCTCGAGACCTACAACGGAATGTTTCCGTGTTTCTTTTTTGGTAGCTTATCTACTTTGTTCTCTAGCATTTTAAATGCTGCAATTAACTTCTCTCTTGTTTGAGATGGTCTAATTACCTCGTCAACATAACCACGAGCAGCAGCATTGTATGGGTTAGCAAACATTTCAGCATATTCAGCTTCTTTTTCTTTCCATTTATCTTCTGGACTATCTGCTGCAACAATTTCTCTTTTAAAGATGATTTCTGCAGCTCCTTTTGCTCCCATTACAGCAATTTCAGCACTTGGCCAAGCAAAGTTCATATCCGCTCCAATATGTTTAGAGTTCATCACGTCATACGCTCCACCATAAGCTTTACGTGTAATAACAGTTACTCTTGGAACAGTTGCCTCACAGAAAGCATACAATAATTTTGCGCCATTACTAATAATGGCATTCCACTCTTGGTCTGTACCAGGCAAGAAACCAGGCACATCTTCAAATACTAATAATGGAATGTTAAAAGCATCACAAAAACGAACAAATCGTGCTGCTTTTTGAGATGATTTAATATCTAAAACTCCAGCTAAAAATGCCGGTTGATTTGCCACAACACCTATTGATTTTCCGGCTAAACGAGCAAAACCAACAACAATGTTCTCTGCAAAATCTTTATGAATTTCATAAAAACTATCTGTATCAATAGTCTGCTCAATAACCTCTTTAATATCGTATGGTTGATTCGGGTTATCTGGAATAACTGAATTTAAACCTTCTCTATTTTCATCTCCTTTTTCATAAGGAATAGAAGGTGCATCTTCTTCACAGTTTTGAGGAATGTAAGAAAGCATATCTTTAATTCCTGTGATACATTCTATTTCATTTGCATAAGTTAAATGTGTAACTCCCGATTTTGTTGAGTGAGCAGATGCTCCTCCTAAATCTTCAGCACTTACTTCTTCATGCGTAACTGTTTTTACAACATTTGGGCCTGTAACAAACATGTATGAGGTGTTTTCTACCATCATAATAAAATCTGTTAATGCCGGGGAGTAAACTGCTCCACCAGCACAAGGTCCCATTATAGCAGAAAGTTGAGGAATAACTCCACTTGCCATTGTGTTCTTATAAAAGATATCAGCATATCCACCTAAACTCACAACTCCTTCTTGAATCCGAGCTCCGCCAGAGTCATTTAATCCAATAACGGGTGCACCATTTTTCATAGCCATATCCATTATTTTACAAATCTTCTCAGCATGCGCTTCAGCTAATGAACCTCCTAAAACGGTAAAATCTTGAGAAAAAACATAAACCAATCTATCGTTTATGTTTCCATATCCAGTAACTACACCATCTCCTAAAAATTTAGTTTTATCTAAACCAAAATTCGTTGAACGGTGTGTAACCAACATTCCCATTTCCTGAAAAGACCCTTCATCCAATAAGAAATGAATGCGTTCTCGTGCAGTTAATTTCCCTTTTTTATGTTGAGATTCAATTCTTTTTTCTCCTCCACCTAATTTGGCCTCTTCTATTTTAGCATCAAGCTGATTAAATTTCTCTTCCATAATTACCGTTTCTAATAGAGAGTAAAAATAAAAAAAATTGACTGTAATTAAGGATTTGAAATTGTAAAATAACTCAGAGGCTGATGAGAAAGAAATTTCGATACAAAAAACAGTAATAAAAAATTGGTGAAGGGTTTGTTTAAACGATCAAAACCTAAGCGTTTTAGCACTTATATCTAACAGACTATTCTTTCTAAAACAACTAATCTATTAGTTGGTATATAGTGATTTACGAGATGTGAAAAATATTTTATATTTTTACTTACACGTTAAATTATTTTGCTAAGTTTGCCGCCTAAAAAATTAAAATAAAAACTATGCTTTTTGACTTTAAAGAAATTGTGACTGCTTCAATGATTTTGTTTGCTGTAATAGATATTATTGGATCCATTCCAATTATTATAGATTTAAGACAAAAAGTTGGACATATTGAATCTGAAAAAGCCAGCGTGGTTGCGTTAATTATTATGATTGTGTTCTTATTTGTAGGAGAATCTATTTTAGGGTTAATTGGAATTGATGTTAATTCATTTGCCATAGCAGGTTCATTTATTTTATTTTTCCTTGCATTAGAAATGATATTAGGAATACGATTATATAAGGATGATGCACCTCAAACAGCTTCAATTGTACCCTTAGCATTTCCTTTAATTGCTGGAGCAGGAACAATGACCGCACTGTTGTCGTTACGCGCAGAATATGCTGTTCAAAATATTATAGTGGCAATTGTAGTGAATATGATTTTGGTTTATGTTGTGTTAAAATCATCTGCTTTTCTCGGAAAAAAAATAGGGGTAGGAGGTTTGGCAGTTTTACGTAAAATATTTGGTGTAATCTTATTAGCAATTGCGGTTAAACTATTTAGAACGAATTTAGGGATATAATTCTTCTTTCTATCTCGTACAATTTCCATATTTTAGATTCGAAATAAAGAAAATAGTGGCACACTATTTAAACTGTGGGAGTATGAGAGCGCCTGTAAACGTTCCTTTTTGATGATATTTTTTTGTAAAATAAGCAATGATAAAAATTACTATTTATACTGACGGTTCAGCCAAAGGTAACCCCGGAAACGGAGGTTATGGAGCGGTTATGATGAGTGGGAAACATAAAAAAGAACTTTCTGAGGGCTTTCGTTTAACTACCAACAATCGAATGGAGCTGTTAAGCGTAATAGTTGCGTTAGAGAGCATTAAAAACCCTGCAGATGTCCAAGTTTTTTCAGATTCAAAATACGTTGTCGACTCTGTAGAAAAAGGATGGGTTTTTGGCTGGCAAAAAAAAGGTTTTAAAGGTAAAAAAAATAGTGACCTCTGGAAACGTTTTTTACTCACCTATCCAAAACATACAATTAAGTTTAACTGGGTTAAAGGGCATGCTGGAAACAAGTACAATGAAATTTGTGACACACTTGCTGTTGAAGCCGCAGATGGTAATAATTTATTGGTGGATGAAGGGTATGAGAAAGTAGCTGGAGAATCTAATCTGTTTGATTCGTAAAAACACCCATCTTTTTTATTATATAATCACCCTTAAAAAATGACTATGCCTAACTATCCAAATGCCATAAAATCGAAATTACCTAAGGTGGGGACAACTATCTTTTCGGTAATGAGCCAGTTAGCTCACGAAAATCAAGCAATAAATCTTTCCCAAGGATTTCCTGACTTTGAGAGTTCTGAAGAATTGACAAGTTTGGTTAGCGATGCCATGAAAAAAGGTTTAAACCAATATGCTCCAATGGCTGGATTAATGGACTTAAGAGTGCAAATAGCAATTAAAACAGAAAACCTTTACGGAGCAGCATATCATCCCGAATCGGAAATAACTATTACTGCAGGCGCTACTCAGGCAATTTATACAGCAATTGCTGCAACTATTAGAGAAGGTGATGAAGTAATCATTTTTACACCCGCTTACGATTGTTATGAACCAGCCATTGAATTAAATGGAGGAAGAACAGTATTTGTACAAATGCATGCGCCAGATTATCGCGTAAATTGGGATCAAGTAAAAAAAATAATTAATCAGCGTACTAAGATGATCATCATCAATACGCCTCACAATCCTACAGGAAGAGTTTTAGAAGAAAGCGACATGTTGGCTTTACAAAAAATTGTTGCCGACACTGACATCTTATTAATTAGTGATGAAGTATATGAGCACATCATATTTGATGGGAAACCACACCAAAGTGTTGCTAAATACCCTCAATTAGCTGAACGTTCATTTATCATTTCTTCTTTCGGAAAAACTTTTCATAACACAGGGTGGAAAATGGGCTATTGTTTAGCCCCAAAAAACCTAATGGTTGAGTTCAGAAAAGCACACCAATTCATTGTTTTTTCTGTGAACACCCCTGTTCAATATGGACTGGCAGAATACCTTAAAAATGAAAACAATTATTTAAGTTTAAATAGCTTTTACCAAGAAAAAAGAGATCTATTTACTTCTTTAATAAAAGATTCAAAATTTGAAATTTTACCTTCTTCAGGTACGTACTTTCAATTGTTGAGGTATTCAAATATTACTGATGCTGCCGATACAGATTTTGCGATTGAGTTGACAAAAAAGCACAAAATTGCTTCAATTCCTGTCTCAGTATTTTATCATAAAAAAGTAGACGAAAAGATTTTGCGTTTTTGTGTGGCTAAAAAAGAAGAAACATTAAGGCTTGCAGCAGAAATCTTAAATAAGATTTGAAGTTAACTTAGATTGAATCTCTACTAGAGTCTCCATTTTTCTTAGTTCAACCAATCCTTTTTCTAAATCAAAATTAGCTTGTTTTTGACTGTGAAAATTACCCTGATTTAAATGGTAATTGGCTAAATACTCTTGTTCAGTTTGTCCAGGAGTAGGGATTAAAAGAGCAGATTTACGTAAGGCTACTAAATCCATGATACTAGAATAACCAGCCCTACAAATCACTACTTTGCTTTTTAAAATATATTCCTCTAACAATGGTGATGCAAGGTGATTGAAAACCTTTGCAGTATAATTCTGTGCCTTTAATTCAGAATGATCCCCTGGCAAACCTCTAACAACAATAGCCTTTAATTTATTCCGTTCTATTTCTTTAAAAACTAGTTTTTCAAATAGTGTGCGTTGTGGTTCTGGGCCTGAAATAATAGCTATTGCATCATATTCTTCTTTAATTGGAATTGTTAAATCAGACACAGGAAAGCGTGACAAATAACCAATAAATTTGTGGGTTACTTTTATTGGATGCAGATGTGATAAATTGCCCGATAAATTGACTTTTCCAGCTACATCTGGAACCCAACATTCGTCAAAATTTCCAATCAGCTTTTCAATTTTTTGATGTACAATTGTTTCTCCTAAAGCAGCGTTCACATATAATTGATGTGTAATAAGTATTGATTTTATTTTCTTGCTCCATAAACCGTAACGATTATCAGAAACTAATACATCAATATTATTCTCTTCAATTATTTTATCGATAAAAGAATGTTCTTCTTTTATGAACTTGAAAAACTTTACACTCTCGTAAAACAACTTTAACGAACTCCCTTTCTCCCCATAAGTTACTTCATAACCAGGAATAACAACTGTTTTTAGCTTGGGAAATTCTTGCTTTAAAAATGCCAATGGGTTTTTGTCTGCGCCAATAATTACCTCATGGCCATCAGTTATGAACTGATTAATGAGCGGAACACATCGGGCTGCATGTCCTAGCCCCCAGTCTAATGGGCAAATTAGTATGTTTTTTTTTTTTGACAAGTAGTGGCTAAGATACTTATTTTTGTAGCATAGTATTAGCACCATAATTATTTAAAAGAAAATCTTATACATGTTTTTAGCGATTATCCTTGTCATTCAATTTTTTAGAATAGACAAAACAAACCCTGTAGTAAATTCTTCAGATGATTTTATTGAGCTAACAAATCCTCCAAAATAGATTTCAACAACACTAGTTTCCTCTTGTTATGATTGTCATTCCAACCAAAGTAGATATCCTTGGTATAGTAATATTGCACCAGTCTCTTGGTGGATAAAAGATCATATCAATGAAGGAAGAGAAGAATTAATTTTTTTTAAATGGAGTACTTATAATACAAAAAGAAAGGCCATAAGCTAGAAGAAATGGAGGAAGAAGTTAAAGAGGAAGAAATGCCTTTAAAACTCTATCCTTTAATACATCCTGAAGCATAACTAAATGCAAATCAGAAAAAGGAATTACTCAATTGGTTTAAAAAAATACGACAATACGATAAGAATAAAAAAGCCGAGCATACGCTACAGTTAAATAAGGGGACAAATGGCTGTCGAATATAGAAAAAACTGCTGGAATTGAGAGAATGCGCTTAATTATTACGGATGTTAATTTAGACCACTTTACAATGGGCAAAAATTTAAATACAGAAATGAAAATCATATTTGCTGAATTTACTATGAAAGGCGAAGCACATAATCAGCTTCATCTTTACTTAATTCGATTAGTTAAAATGTTTAGAAACTTAAAAGAAGAGGAAAACAACTAAGAAGCTTCTGTTCAGTAAAAAGAAATTAAAACCTATTTAACTACTTACGACAACTATTTTGGTGAATTTTGATCTTCTTCTTTTATTTTTTCATGGAAAATATTAATTATTTTAGCGAAAAATATTTCTTTTATGAAAAAATTAATCTTCTTACTTCTAATCGCGAGTTCTTATATAAGTGCACAAAATCCTTTAGCAATACCTAGTACATTAACAGGAACGAACATTAGTCTTACTTTGCAGGAGGGGACAACAATTTTTCATGCTGGAATTACCACCAACACAATGGGGGCAAATGGAGATTTGCTAGGACCAACTCTTATTTTAGATAAAGGTGACTTTGTAAGTTTTAGCGTTAATAATCAGTTGAATGATACAACAACTATGCACTGGCACGGCATGCATGTTTCTTCTGAAAATGATGGTGGTCCGCACACTAAAATTTTGCCAGGATCAATTTGGAGTCCGCAATTTAATATTTTAGATAAGGCTGGCACCTTTTGGTACCATCCTCATTTACATCATCATACCGATAAACATGTTTCAAAAGGTATTGCAGGAATGATTTTAGTTAGAGATAACGAAGAGGTGTGGATGAATCTCCCTTTAACTTACGGAGTAGATGAATTTCCAATTATTATGCAAACAAAAGGATTTGATGCCGCTGGTCAAATTGAAGTCCATACGGAAATGGATACTTCTGTTATGGTAAATGGCACCATTAATCCTATAGTAAATTTTCCTGCTCAAGTTGTCCGTTTGAGGGTGTTAAATGGTTCATCACAACGTGTTATGGATGTTGGATTTACAGGGAACAAGCCATTCAGTTTAATAGGTACCGATGGAGGGCTGTTAACTACTCCAGTAAGCTTAACCCGTTACAGAATGGCTCCAGGGCAACGAGCTGATATTTTAATAGATCTATCTAGTGATTTAGGACAAAATTTTCAACTAATGAGTTATGGTTCTGAACTACCAAATGGAGTTTATGGGGCAACACAACCAGGGATACAAACTTTTCAAGTAATACCTGGTTATGTTAATAATCCTTTAAACGGGAGCAATTTTCAGCTCTTAGATATTAATGTAGTCTCGCAAACGACTTCTCCTATTTTAACAATCCCG
>Ga0307996_1000072_pt1 | contig 27651 bp, 27 predicted proteins | sample Davwhametageno35_FD_203143 | JGI IMG/M metagenome (GOLD analysis project Ga0307996, IMG submission 203143) | Marine microbial communities from Davis Island wharf, Antarctic Ocean - #35 | ecosystem: Environmental > Aquatic > Marine > Unclassified | place: Antarctic Ocean: Davis Island wharf...
AAGTTCGGAGAACGCTTTTCTGGAGGTTTAGCAATGAGGTATATTTACTCAAACTTAACTGGGGGAATAGATGTTGGTGGTGCAGATACTAAAGCCGGAAAATCTTTTGCTGTTGATGTAGGTGTTTTTTATACCAATGATGAAGCTGAAATTTTTGGGCAAGATGCAATTTTTAATTGGGGAGTAAGTGTTTCTAACATCGGGGCAAAAATTTCTTATACCAATGATGCTGTTGCAGACTTTATTCCAATTAATTTAAGGTTTGGACCTTCTGCTACATTTTTGTTAGACAATTATAATTCTATTACGGTATTAACAGATATTAATAAATTATTGGTACCAACACCACCTGTTTATACAACTAATGATGGAGGAAGTCCTATATTGGATGATGAAGGGAATCAGGTTGTTGCTGCAGGAAAAGATCCAGATGTACCTATTGTTACTGGCATCATACAATCATTTAGTGATGCTCCGGGTGGGTTTTCTGAAGAACTGAAAGAATATAATATTTCTGCTGGGTTGGAGTATTGGTATAATAAGCAATTTGCTGTTAGAGCTGGATATTTTCATGAGTCAGCAATTAAAGGAAACAGAAGGTATATTACCGCAGGATTAGGTTTAAAAATGAGTGTTTTTGCAATTGATTTTTCTTATTTAATACCTTTAACACAAGATAATCCTCTGGCAACTACATTCCGTTTTTCTTTAATGTTTAATTTCGATGACTTCAAAAGTCAAAATGAAAAATAAGTTATGAAAATTAAAGTAGGGTTTGGTTTTGATGTTCATCAATTAGTAGAAGGAAAAGATTTTTGGTTAGGAGGAATTAAGTTAGAGCATACTAAAGGTGCTGTTGGTCATTCTGATGCTGATGTATTGATTCATGCAATTTGCGATGCCCTTTTAGGCGCAGCGAACATGAGGGATATAGGCTTTCATTTCCCTCCTACTGACGATCAGTATAAAGGAATAGATAGTAAAATATTGCTTAAAAAAGTAATGACTATTATTGAGTCTAAAGGATTTACTGTAGGTAATATTGATGCTACAATTGCACTTCAAGAGCCTAAACTGAGTCCATATATAAATCAAATAAGGGAAACACTCGCCGCTACAATGGGAATTGAAGAAGAAGATGTTTCAATTAAAGCAACAACAACAGAACGATTAGGGTTTGAGGGAAGAGAAGAAGGAGTTTCTGCTTATGTAGTGGTTTTGCTTCAGAAATAGTTTTCCGATTAATACTTTTATTTATCTTTGTTTCTAATGGAAATCAAAAAAAACACTTCGTTAAAACCTTTTAATACATTTGGAATAGATGTAATAGCGACAAGCTTTGTTGAAGTTAAAAATATTCAGGAAGTAAAATCAGTATTATCAAATAATAAACAACCCTTACTAATATTAGGAGGAGGGAGTAATCTGTTGTTTACAACAGATTTTGACGGACTTGCAATTAAGAACAATCTAAAAGAAATTACTGTTGTTGAAGAAAATGATTCTGAAATTTATTTAAAAATTGGAGCAGGAGAAGTTTGGCATGAATTTGTGCTCTATTGTATAAAGAATGGTTATGCTGGAGTTGAAAACTTATCCTTAATACCCGGTAATGTTGGTGCAAGTCCTATGCAAAATATTGGAGCTTACGGTGTAGAGGTAAAAGATGTTATTACTGAAGTTGAGGCTTTGCATTTAAAAGATTTATCATTGCGTACTTTTACGAATGAAGCGTGTGAGTTTAGTTATAGAAGTAGTGTTTTCAAAACTTCTGAAAAAGGGAATTACTTTATTACTTCGGTTACGTTTAAGCTAAATAAGCAGGCAAAAGTAAATACCTCTTATGGAGCAATCGATGGGGAATTAAAGCGTCTTGAGATTGAAAGTCCAACTATTAAGGATGTCAGTAACGCTGTTATTAATATTAGATCGAGTAAATTACCTGATCCAAAAAAAATAGGGAATTCGGGAAGTTTTTTTAAAAATCCCATCATTTCTGAAGGGCAAAAAAATAAAATTTTAGCAAATTATCCAGATGCACCTAATTATTCTCAACCGAATGGTGTTTTTAAAATGGCTGCAGGTTGGTTGATAGAAAAGTGTGGCTGGAAAGGAAAACGTATTGATGATTATGGTGTGCATGAACTGCAGGCTTTGGTGTTGGTTAATTACGGAGGAGCTAAAGGAAGTGAGATTTACAGTTTATCAGAAAAAATTATTGAGTCGGTAAATTCTAAATTTGGTATAATATTAGAAAGAGAAGTAAATATTCTATAAAATAATTCAAATTCAAAAGGCAAACCGAAAATAATTCATTAAGTTTGCAGTCCCTTAAAAATTAAACAAAGGAAACATGGCAAGAAAAGGAAACAGAGTACAAGTCATATTACAATGTACTGAACATAAAGATACTGGTAAGCCTGGTATGTCTAGATACATCACTACGAAAAATAAAAAAAACACACCTGATAGAATGGAGTTAAAAAAGTACAACTCAGTTCTTAAAAAGGTTACAGTTCATAAAGAAATTAAATAATTAAGACATGGCTAAGAAAACAGTTGCATCGTTACAAACAGGAGTTAAAAACTTAACTAAAGTTATTAAAATGGTTAAGTCTGAAAAAACAGGAGCATACGCTTTTAAAGAAGCTATGGTTACTAAGGAAAAAGTAAACGACTTTTTTTCAAAGAAATAATCACACAATTGTGTAATTTTAAAGCTTCTTTCGTCTTCGAAAGGAGCTTTTTTTATAACTATTAAATAATGGCATTTTTTAATATATTTTCTAAAGACAAGAAAGAAAAGTTAGATGAAGGTTTAGATAAAACTAAACAAAGCTTTTTTTCGAAGTTGACTCGTGCTGTTGGTGGTAAGTCAACTGTTGATGCTGAGGTATTAGATAGTTTAGAAGAAATGTTAGTACTCTCGGATGTTGGAGTAGACACAACGCTTCGTATTATTAAAAAGATAGAAGAAAGAATTGCTAAGAATAAATATTTAGGAACTTCTGAATTAAATAATGTTTTAAGAGAAGAAGTTGCAGCATTATTAGAGGAAAATAATACTGGTAATGAAAAAGAGTTTACCATTCCAGAACAAGATGATCCTTATGTGATTATGGTTGTTGGTGTAAATGGTGTAGGTAAAACGACCACTATTGGGAAACTAGCCAATCAGTTAAAAAAGCAAGGTAAAAGCGTATTGTTAGGAGCTTCAGATACGTTTAGAGCAGCAGCTGTAGATCAATTAAAGATTTGGGCTGAAAGAGTAGGTGTTCCTATTGTAGAGCAAGGAATGAATGCTGATCCAGCTTCTGTAGCATTTGATACATTACAATCTGCTAAAGCAAAAGGAACTGATGTAGTAATTATTGATACTGCAGGGAGGTTACACAATAAGATTAATCTTATGAATGAACTCTCTAAGATTAAAAATGTAATGAAAAAGGTTATCCCTTCAGCTCCTCATGAAATTATATTAGTATTGGATGGCTCAACAGGTCAGAATGCTTATGAGCAGGCCAAGCAATTCTCATTGGCTACAGAAATTAATGCATTGGCAATTACCAAATTAGATGGAACTGCTAAAGGTGGTGTTGTTATTGGAATTTCTGATCAGTTTAAAATACCAGTAAAATATATTGGTGTTGGAGAAGGAATTGATGATCTTCAAGTATTCAATAAATACGAGTTTGTTGATTCTTTATTTAAAGATTAAAGGATTATTACCTTACAAAAATGGACGGCCAACATGGCTTGAGAGCGTTATGGGAAAAGTTTCCCGATTTTAAAGGATACTGGTTAGCAGTTGAAGAATTTTTAAAAGTATATAGTTTGAAAACAAAAACACTAAAGAAAAACAAGGTTAACGTTATTACGTTAGGTTGTTCAAAGAATCTATTTGATTCAGAAGTAACAATGACTCAATTACAAGCGAATGGCTATGAGGTTGAGCATGAGTCAAAAGAAGATGATGCTGAAATAGTAATCATCAACACGTGTGGATTTATAGATAACGCTAAAGAAGAGTCTGTAAATACAATTTTGAGATATGCTGAGGCTAAGAAAGATGGTCAAGTAGATAAATTGTACGTTACAGGATGTTTATCTGAAAGATATAAAGAAGGTTTAGAGGAAGAAATTAAAGAGGTTGATGCTTTTTTTGGAACACGTGAGTTGCCTAAACTTTTAAAGACTTTAAAAGCAGATTATAAGCACGAATTGGTCGGTGAAAGAATCATAACGACTCCAAGTCATTACGCGTTTTTAAAGATATCAGAAGGATGTGATCGTAAATGTGCGTTTTGTGCTATTCCTCTAATGAGAGGAAAGCATATTTCTACTTCTATTGAAGATTTAGTGGTGCAAGCAAAAAGTTTGGCAGCTAAAGGAGTTAAAGAGTTGATTTTAATTGCTCAAGAATTAACTTTTTACGGATTAGATATTTATGGTGAACGAAGATTACCTGAGTTGCTTAAAGAATTATCTAAAGTTGAAGGGATAGAATGGATACGTTTACATTACGCTTATCCAACAGGTTTCCCTATGGAAATTATTGAAGAAATGAAAGCGAACCCAAAAGTTTGTAATTATTTAGATATTCCATTACAGCATGCTTCTAACAATATGTTAAAAGCAATGAAGCGTGGAGCAACTAGAGAGAAAACTACAAAGTTGATTAATGATGTAAGGGCGTTAATTCCTAGTATTGCTGTTCGTACAACTTTTATTGTTGGTTTTCCTGGTGAGACAAGAGCTGATATTGAAGAAATGAAGGCTTGGATTGCTGAAATGAAATTTGATCGTTTGGGTGTCTTTACTTACTCGCATGAGGAAGATACTTCGGCTTATGATTTGGAGGATGATGTTCCTGATGAAGAGAAAAAAGCTAGAGCACAAGAGGTGATGGATTTTCAACAAGATATTTCATTGTCGTTAAATGAACAAAAGATTGGAAAATCCTTAAAAGTATTGTTTGATAGAGCTGAAGGTGGTTATTTTGTTGGACGAACAGAATTTGATTCACCAGAAGTAGATAATGAGGTGTTGGTAAGTTCAGAAAAAGATTTTTTACGAGTTGGTGATTTCGCTATGATAAAAATAACTGGTGCTGATGATTTCGATTTATACGGAGAGGTAGTAAATGATTAAAACAAATATTCCATATCAGCAGACAGGTTACTTTTCTAAATTAATGTCAGATTATTTAGAAGGTAAAGCCGAGCTAAAACCTTTTTATAATAATAGTTTCGATATTGATTCATTTGGAGAACTGATTGAAGATCGAAAGCAAAAGTCTTTGAATAGAACTGTTTTGGCAAATGCATTAACTCAGCAAAATACTGGTTTTGATATTTCTGAAGCAACAAAGAGCAATGTTGAAAAACTGAATAATGATAATTGCTTTACAGTTATTACTGGGCATCAATTAAACTTATTTACGGGACCGCTTTATTTTATTTATAAAATCGTTTCGGCTATTAATTTAGCGAAAGAGTTAAAAGAAAAATACCCAGATAATGACTTTGTTCCTGTTTACTGGATGGCAACAGAAGATCATGATTATGAAGAAGTCAATCATTTTAATTTATTTAGGAATAAATATGAGTTAGAGAAAACTCAAACTGGTGCTGTTGGTAGAATGAAACTGAGTGGAGTTGAAGGAGTTTTTGCAGGATTAGAAGATGCATTGGGAGATAGAAATGGCGTTGAACAAATGTTAGCGCTGTTCTCTAGACACTATTCATCAGATAAAACATTTACAGTTGCTATTAAAGGCATTGTAAACGAACTTTTTGGTAAATATGGCTTAGTAGCCATTGATGGAGATGATAAGCAGTTAAAAGGATTGTTTGTTGATGAATTCAAAAGCGAATTGTTGAATCGAACAAACCATCAAATCATTAATACAACTTCAGAAAAATTAAAGGAATTAGGCTTTAAGGCACAAGTAACTCCTCGTCAGATTAATATCTTTTATTTGATTGATGGGGTTAGAGAACGTATTGTTTTTGATGATGATAAATATAAAGTGCTCAATACAGAAATTGAATTTTCTGAAATTGAGATTCTAAATGAATTAAACGTTTATCCAGAAAGATTTAGCCCCAATGCACCTTTGCGTTGTATGTATCAAGAAAAGATACTTCCTAATCTGGCTTATGTTGGAGGTGTTGGAGAGTTGGCTTATTGGTTTCAGTTGAAAGAAATGTTTGATGCGAATAGTATTTCTTATCCAACCTTAATTTTAAGAAATTCTGTTTTGTTTTTAGATAAAGGGATTGATAAGAAGATACAAAAGTTAGGTTTAAGTGTTTCTGATTTGTTTCAAGAAACTGAATTATTGATCAAGGAATATCTGAAAAGTGGTTCTGAAATAGTTTTAGAATTAAAAGAAGAGGAGAAAATTGTTGAATCTGTGTTTAATGATATTGTAGCTAAAGCTGGGAGTATAGATGTCTCTTTGCAGCCAATGATTAAAGCTGAATTGCAAAAGAGTCTTAAAGGCTTAAAGAATATTGAAGGTAGATTAATTAAAGCGGAAAAGGAAAAAGAAGAAGTAGCAGTTAATCAAATCAAGAATATTAAAGAGAAGTTGTTCCCAAATAATTCGTTACAAGAAAGGCATGACAACTTTATTTCGTTACTACTTTTTTATGGGGTAGATGTGATTGATGATTTAATTGATGCATTAAATCCTTTAGATCAGAAATTTACTATTCTTCAATAGTATTTTTAGTAAGACGATGAAACTAAAAGCTTATTTAAATAGACCATTTCCTTTTGTTATCAAAATAAAAGATCAATTCTTGACAGTTCTTTTATTTAGCGTTTTCATATTTGTTTTTTTTAGCCATATTTGATCCGTTTGGTATTGCTGAAATTACTTTATATAAACATCTTTTTATTTTAGGGTATTCATTTATTACATTGTTTATAGTTGGGATAAGTTTTTTTATTTTTCCTTTTTTATTTAATAATTTGGTTGATGACTGGACGGTTAAAAAAAATATTTATTTTATAGTTGTTCAATTGACATCTATTTCAATATTTAATTGGTTTTATACGATTACAGTGGGGAAAACCATTACAGTAAATGAACACTCCGCCATTGAAGTTGCTTTTTACACGATATCCATAGGTGTTTTTCCTGTAATTCTATTTACACTTCTAGTAGAACGATACCTTGATCAAGAAAATAAATTAGAGGCGAGAGAACTAACAAAAGAACTTAGTGAAGAAGATTGTGAAGAAAAATTAATCAATCAAAAAATAATTATTGGGAGTAAAAATGAGACTTTTTCCATTGATGTAAATGAGTTATTATGTGCAAAGTCTGATGGTAATTATTGTGAGCTATTTTATTTAAAACAAAATAAACTTGAAAAGAAAATTATTCGATTTTCATTGGCTATGCCCAATGGCAGCATAAATTATCTAATAATCTAACATTTAATACAGGGCTTTATTCGCAACATTTTCAATTAAATAAAGAAACCACTTTGGAGCCAAGAGTTGGAGTTAAATACAAAATTTCAAAAAAACAAAAGATTGGAATAGGTTATCGATTACATAGCCAAGCACAACCAAGAATTTACTATTTTAAGCAAGAACGGTTGCCTGATGGATCGTATTTTTTAACAAATAAAGATGTTAAACTTTCAAAGTCTCATCAATTTGCTTTAGCACATGATGTGCTGTTTACAGAAAATTTTAGATTAAAAACGGAGGTTTATTATCAGAGTTTGTATGATATTCCTGTAACACAAGTTAATTCTCAATTTTCTATATTAAATGTAGGCACCGATTTTAGAAGGTTTGCTGAAGATTCAGATAGCTTAGAAAATTTAGGTACGGGTGAAAATTATGGTGTCGAATTTACCTTGGAGCGTTTCCTCAGTAAGAATTTTTATATGCTAACTACCGTTTCATTATTTAACTCGTTGTATAAAGATTACGACAAAATAGAGCGAAACACAGTATTTAACAATAATTATATTTTAAATGTGTTGGGAGGTTATGAAAAGAAGGTTGCGAAACATGGGTATGCATTATTGGATTTAAAACTCACCTATGCGGGGAGAAGAAGGTTTTTGCCGATTAACTTAGAAGCTTCAAAAGAGGCTGGAGAAACGATTTATGATTGGGAGAATGCTTATGAAAATAGGCATGATGACTATCTTAGAGCAGATGTAAAGCTCTCTTTCAAATTAGATATGAAACACATGAATCATGAGTGGGTAATTAATTTTCAAAACATAACAAATCAAAAAAATATTTTTTCAGAAACATACAATTCTCAAACTCAAGAAACAATAAAAAGATACCAACTTGGTTTCTTTCCTGCATTTCTGTATAGAGTTACGTTTTAATTGAGTTTAAAAATCTGATTTTTTTTATCTGTTTTAATAACAGTTGTTTAAAAATTGTGGCTAGATTTGAAAAGTTGCCATCATAAAAATATTGTATTCAAATAACATCAATTATCTTTGTAGTAATATGGAAAAACTACTGATTTTAGATTTTGGATCTCAATACACTCAATTGATTGCAAGAAGAGTAAGAGAATTAAACGTTTATTGTGAAATTCACCCTTACAATAAGATGGATAAACTGGACATAAATAGCTTTAAAGGAGTTATCTTATCTGGGAGTCCTTTTTCGGTTTTGGATGAAAAATCACCTAAACCTGATTTGTCGGCAATAAAAGGAAAGATGCCTTTATTAGGTGTTTGCTATGGTGCTCAATATATGGCTCAAATTTATGGAGGCTCTGTATTACCCTCAAAAATCAGAGAATATGGTAGAGCAAATCTTTCTTTTGTAAACAAAGAAAATGTCTTAACAAAAGGAATATCTGATAATTCTCAAGTTTGGATGAGCCATGGGGATACGATAAAATTGGTGCCAGAAAATGTAGAAATTATAGCAAGTACTTCAGATGTTGAGGTTGCTGGATATCATTTTAAAGGAGAAGAAACTTACGGAATACAATTTCACCCAGAGGTTTATCATTCTACCGAAGGAGCTAGATTGTTAAAAAACTTTATTGTTGGAATTTGTGGATTCTCTCAAGATTGGACACCAGATTCTTTTGTTGAAAGTACAGTTGCCGAATTAAAAGCAAAAATTGGAAATGATAAAGTTGTTTTAGGCTTGTCGGGAGGAGTAGATTCTTCAGTTGCAGCAATATTATTGCATAAAGCAATTGGAGAAAACCTGTATTGTGTTTTTGTTGATAACGGATTACTAAGAAAAGATGAATTTACAAGTGTTTTAGATCAGTATGAGCATTTAGGATTAAATGTTAAAGGTGTAGATGCGAAAGAGAAATTTTATACTTCTTTAACAGGATTGACTGATCCAGAAGCAAAAAGGAAAGCAATTGGCGGAACTTTTATTGATGTTTTTGATGAAGAAGCAAACTTGATTTCTGATGTAAAATGGTTGGCACAAGGTACAATTTACCCTGATGTAATAGAATCAATATCAGTAAACGGAGGAGCTTCACAAACAATTAAATCACATCATAATGTTGGTGGTTTACCAGACTATATGAAATTGGAAATTGTAGAACCTTTAAGGTTGTTGTTTAAGGATGAAGTAAGGCGAGTTGGTAGATCAATGGGCTTGGCAGAAAGCTTATTAGGAAGACATCCTTTTCCTGGTCCAGGGCTAGCTATTCGTATACTTGGAGACATTACAATAGAAAAGGTACAGATTTTGCAAGAGGTTGATGCAATATTTATTAATAACTTAAAAGAAGCTAATCTGTATGATGAAGTTTGGCAAGCTGGAGCAATTTTGTTACCTGTTCAATCTGTTGGAGTTATGGGTGATGAAAGAACTTACGAAAAAGCTGTAGCTTTACGAGCTGTTGAAAGCACGGATGGAATGACAGCTGATTGGTGTCATTTGCCGTATGAGTTTTTAGCAAAAGTATCTAATGATATAATAAATAGAGTAAAAGGAGTGAATAGAGTTGTTTATGACATTAGCTCTAAACCGCCTGCTACAATTGAATGGGAGTAACTCGATTGATTATTAGGTAATAAACAGAACATGAAGAAAACGAATGAAATATTAAAAGGATTGGTAGTCATGATAGCTTTTTTAGCTGTTATGACGACTTATGCGCAAGTAGATTATTTACCAACCGACTCATTTAAAGTTCATACTATTAAAGGGAAGGATTACTATATTCATATCGTTGAAAAGGGGGGCTCTTTATATGCTATCCATAAAAAATATAATGTTCCTTTAGATATTATAAAGAAAGAAAATCCGAGTGTTTTAGACGGTTTAAGTGTTGGAGAAAAAATATTTATTCCTATTAAAAAGAGTGTAGAGTATGAGGTCAAAACTAATGGTAATTTTATTAATCATACGGTAAAAAAGAAGCAAACGTTATATGCTATTGCTAAACTATATGATTTAAAACAAAAAGCAATTGTTGCAGTAAATCCTGATTTAATAGATGGTTTAATAGATGGGCAGGAAATTAAAATACCTGTGCTTAACATTAGAAAGGAAGAAGCTCCTAAATACCAAACACACAAAATTAAAAGAGGAGAAACGCTTTATTCATTAAGCAAGTTGCATAAAACAACAGTAGAAGCTATTAAGTTAGTCAATGGCGGGTTGGAGCAAGGTTTAAAAAAAGGAGCGTTAATCTATATTCCTTTTACGCTTAATGAGAACGAAGGTATGTCTGTTGTTGATGCCTCTGTAGTTGGTTTAATGCCGCAGTTAATTGACAGTATTTTATTGGATACGATTCATATAATTCGTAAAAATGAATATAAAATTGGGTTGTTTTTACCATTCTATCTAGATGCTAATGATGAAATGGTTGAAAATAGAAATGCATTACATAAAAAGTCAATCTATCCAAAATCAAAATTTGCTATTGAATTTTATAATGGTGTAAAAATGGCATTAGATTCTATTTCAACAGACAGCTGTAAGTTTAAGTTATATGTATACGATACAAACGGAAATGACACTTTACGGATAAATAATTTATTACTTCAACCAGAATTAGCAGCGATTGATTTAATTATTGGACCGCTTTACTTTAATAATTTTAAATTGGTTGCTAAGTTTGCTCAAAAAAAACAGATTCCTATTGTTTCTCCAGTAAAACAAAGTAATAAATTGTTATTGGGTAATCCGTTTGTATTTAAAGCTATTCCTTCTAAATCTACAACATTAAAAGAAATGTGTACTTTGTTGGTTGATAGTTTTAAGACTGAAAACTTATTGGCGGTATCTTATAGTAATTCAAAAGAAAGGTTGTTGATCGATTCTTATATTAAAACCTATAGTGATCAAATTTTAAATTCTGAGGACACAATAATTTATTCAACAATTAAAACACTCGAAATTAGTTCAGATATTAACACGATAGTTAGTAATCTGCATCCAACAAAAAACAATGTAATTTTTGTTCCAACAACTGATCAAACTTTTGTCACCAACTTATTTAGTATTTTAATTACAGCGTTAAATGAACAAAACAATAAAGATTGCAGGGTAACTTTATTAGGATTAGAGGAATGGATGAGTTTTGAAAATATTGATTTACCTTATTTTCAAAAATTGAATATACATTATTGTTCGGCTCGCTTTATTAATGATGAAGATTCGTTAGTTAAGAGTTTTGAAAAGAAATATGTAAAGCAAAAGGAAATATACCCCTCAAAAAATACTTTTTTAGGATTTGATTTGGGGTATTGTTTTGGAAACAATTTAATCCATAATGGGTCACTATTTTCTGCGGCATCTCTAAAAGAATTTAAAGGTCTTTCAATTAGTTTAAAATTCTTTAAAACAGGTGTTGAAAGTGGTTTCGAAAACATGAATTCATTTCTTTTAAGGTTTGATGATTATATGCTGAAAATCGCTAATTAGATCTTTACTAATATTCTTGGCTCTATTTATTTCCCGTTTACTTACCTTTTTAAACCTTTAGTAGAATAAGAGAATCGCACATCCTTTTTAAGTGTAACTTCCCCGATATATTTTAATAAAATCTTATGGTTAAACGATTTTTCTTCTCTTTATTTTTAACTGGTTTTGTATTGTCAGGCTATAGTCAGTTAAACATGAGTTTAGTTGGCCAACTTCCGTATGCAAGTGATTTGAGTGACATTTGGGGATATGTAGATACTGCAGGTAAGGAATATGCCATTGTTGGTAAATTCTCAGGAACATCAATAGTTGATATATCTACACCATCACTACCTGTTGAGGTATTTAATAGTAATGGTGCCCCGTCAATTTGGAGGGATTTAAAAGTTTGGAACAATCATGCTTACATTGTTAATGAAACTGGTGGTGGACTAAAGATTATTGATATGTCTAGCCTCCCTGGATTTATAAATGGGGCCGATGTTTATCAGTTTACTGGAGTTACTTACCCTTTTAGTTCTGCACATGATTTGTATATAGATGAGAATGGCTTTGCTTATATTATGGGTGCAAATAATGGCGTAGGAGGAGCAATTATTTTAGATTTAAATAATAATCCTAAGGTGCCTTTGGAAATTGGTAGGTATAATGATTTTTATTTACATGATGGAATGGTAAGGGGAGATACATTGTGGGGAGGAGCAGTAAATGATGGCTTCTTAACCATCATTGATGTTACTAATAAAGCAAACCCTGTAACATTAGCTACACAAACCACACCAAGTAGCTTTACCCACAATTGTTGGATTTCTGATGATGGGCATACTTTATATACGACTGATGAAAAACCGAATGCCTTTATTGCAGCTTATGATGTAAGTGATATCAATAATATTCAAGAATTAGACAGAATACAATCAAGCCCAGGCGCTGATGTAATACCGCACAATGTTTTTGTTTTAGGAGATTATGTAATAACTTCATATTACCGAGATGGTGTCACCATTCATGATGTTAGTAACCCTTCTGTTATGGTTGAGGTAGGTAATTATGATACTTCTCCAGTATTTTCAGGTAATGGTTTTAATGGTTGTTGGGGTGTTTATCCATATTTGCCATCGGGTTTAATTATTGCTTCGGATATAGAAAATGGGTTATACATTTTAAATCCAACTTATTCACCAGCTTCATACTTAAGTGGTACAGTAACAAATTCATTTACTAATTCGGCTATAGATGGTGTTAAAATTGAATTAATAGCAACTTTAGATTCTTCAAACACTAATGTTCTAGGAGATTACCAAATGGGAGTAGCAAATTCAGGGACATATGATGTAATTTATTATAAATTTGGGTTTGAGTCAGATACCATTTTTAACCTAGCACTTACAGCAGGGAACACAATTTTTCAAGATATTCAATTAATACCTTTGGGCTCTACTTTGTTTGGGCAAGTAATTGAACAAATAACCTCAAATCCTATTGCAAATACAAACGTTTTAATTTCTAATGGACAGTTTACAACAACTTTACTCACTGATGCTTCGGGAAGTTTTCTTGTCCCTAACTTTATAGATGGACAGTATGATATTTTTTTAGGGAAGTGGGGATATTTAACAAGTTGTTTTTCAAATCAAACAATGAGTACAGCCAATAACCCTAACATATATGTACTTGAGAGAGGTATTTATGATGACTTTGTATTTGATTATGCATGGATGGTTTCAGGAACTGTTAGTACTGGAGACTGGGAGAAAGGGGAGCCAGTTGGAACAACTTTTGGAGGAGTATTCTCTAATCCTGGGGTTGATGTTGTGACAGATTGTGGAAGAGAGGCCTATGTTACAGGAAATGGGGGTGGAAATTTAGGTGATGATGATATTGATGGAGGTATAACAGTTTTAACGTCTCCAATAGTAAATTTATCCACCTATTCAGATCCTTATATTCATTTCGATAGATGGTTCTTTAATGGGGGAGCTAATCAAAATGATTCATTAACAATAGCAATAAATAATGGTGCGATTTCAAAAATAATTGATTTTGCAGATGTTAATGATGCTAACCTTGGTCAATGGTCAACAAAGGTAATCAGAGTTAAAGATTTTGTGTCGTTAACAAATAACACAACTTTAACAATACGAGCTATGGATGTTAATGGAGGGGATATTGTAGAGGCAGGTTTCGATAATTTTTTTATAACTGAAGGGCTTGTAAATATTGAATATGTAGAGGAAGAGAACTCGTTAGCAATATATCCAAACCCATTTAGTTCGGAGATAAATATTACATTTAGTAATAAAGAGCTAGAGAAAATTAAGATTGAAACGTTAGATTTAGCAGGTAGAATTATTGATCTTAGAACGTTTGAAAATACTGGAATAGTTCGTTTTAAAAACGATTACAAAAAAGGCATCTACTTTATAAAAGTTTATGGAGATGAAGGGCTGATTAAAACAGAGAAGATAATTAAGCTTTAAAGCTCTTCTTTTAAGTTAACTAAAAAGCCTTTAATCTTTTGTAGCGATTTCACAATCTCTACATTTTGGATTGTATCCTCTTTATTGTCTTTCAGTTTCTTTTTAGCTCCATCTAAAGTGTAACCTCTTTCTTTTACTAAGTGGAAAATGATGTGGAAATTATCTAGATCTTGTTTTGTAAATAAACGGTTTCCTTTTTTGTTCTTTTTTGGTTTAATAATGTCAAACTCTTTTTCCCAAAAACGAATTAATGAAGTGTTTACCTCAAACATTTTAGCTACTTCGCCAATGGCGTAATATAATTTAGAATCTGACATCGGAACAAATTTAGTAAATAACCATATATCTTTTACAGGTCGTTAATAAGTTAATATGAACACTCTTTTGTTAGAGGGACTCAAAATTTTTTGTCTTGAAAAAACAACGTTTCAATTTTGTTTATGAAAAGGTACGCAATACGTATTTTGAGACTATTCGTTTAACGGTCTTGTTTATGATTAGTGGCGTGTTTAAACACCTAATTTAGTAAATAAAAACTGAATAGGAAATCCGAAAGGATTTGCGAAAGTAGGCGAGAACCAGCCATTAATTATACACGGTGTTGTGCAACGTTTTTTTATAACTCAATCATTAATATAATTCCGATTGAATTTAAGTTTTTCATTTTCTGTTTGTCGTTAATTCCAACATTATTATTTGTCTCAAATTTACTAAAATCGGACTGTCCATTATAATTTATACCAGCACTAAAATTATCAAACATCTCAAATACAAAACCAACTCCAATTTGTGCTCCAAAATTCCAACCATCATAAACGTCTTCTTGAGTATTATTTAAAAAACGATATTCGTCTTTAATTATGTTTTGTCCGTAAAAACCTAAATTCGCAAACACTCTAAAATTTTCAGACAATTTAGAACCCATAGTAAATAATAATGGAACTTTTAATAATATTCTTTCGTGGTAGAAGTTGCCAACAGAATTAAATCCATTACCTGACAATTCATTCATTCCAATTCCAGTAGCGATTCCGAATTTTTGATTTATGTTATAGTTCAAAAGAATTTCTCCGCTGTTACTGTTCAGATTATAATTTGGTTCATTATCGTTTTCCACAATTCCGTATCCAATTCCGCCATATCCAATTAAATTGAATTTGGATTCTTTTTTTTCGTCTTGAGCTTGTATCAAATTAAAGGTCAAAAAGAAGATAAATAGTAAAATGTAATTCGATTTTTTCATTGATTCTCGTTTTTTGTTAAATGTTGCACAACGTCCTTGTTGGAAATGTTTTAATGTTTCTTATATATTGTTAAACGAAGTTATGATTTTTTAAGGAGAAAGTCAATAGTAATAACTACGTATATAATTACCACCTCAAACCTTTTAAAATATCAATAAATTGCGCTGCAATTTTATGTTCGTTGTAGTTTTCTGTAATTAATTGGTGTCCAGCAGTAGCTATTTTATAGGTAAAGCTGGTATTGCTTTTTAATGTTAAAATTTGTTCGGCAATGGCTTTGGGGTTGTTGCTCGTTAAAACAATATTCTTATGGTTGGTAAAGAGTTCTTTAATAGCTGGAGTTTCTTTGGTTATAATGCATTTTTTTAATGCGGCATAATGGTAAATCTTATTGGGTATTACGATATCTGCTTTTGGAGTGTCTCCAAAAATTCCTAAACAAATATCAAATTCATTTATTTTACTAGAAAGTTCATCGTAATCTACCCATCCTAAAAAGTTAACATTTTTAAGGGCTAGTTTTTCAACCATTTGTTTCATTTTCCCCCATTCAAAACCAGTACCAATTAAGTTTAATTCAATATCGGTTTCGGCTTTTAAAATTTGTGCAGCTTCTATAATGTGTGTAACACCCTGTAAAGGAATAAAACCTCCATAAAACCCTACACTATAATTAGCTTTTGTTGAGCGGGTAACTGGTTTGAATTCGGTAATATTTGCACCAATGGGTAACACATTTATTTTATCGGGATTAATTTTAAATGTTTTACTAAAATAATTTTTGTGAGCTTCAGTATCGGCAATAATTAAATCGCTTTTATGTAAAGGTATTTTATCTTTTAAATAGTTTTTGTAAGCTCTTGGCGAGTATCTAGAAACTTGTTGGTAATCAAAAACCTTAGTTAGATATTTAGAAATTAGCGGATCAAAAATAAGTGGTTTATCGGTTAGCTTTTTTATTTTACTCACACTCTCATGCGTAAAAGGAGGGAGGTAAATAAAATCTACTTTTTCAGCTAATTTTTTAAACGCAACTTTATCTAGTCTCTTTATCGATTTTATAGGGTATTCAGTAAGCTCAACAGAGGTGTTTGCTCTTAAGCCTTTTAATAGAATTTGAGTTCTATTATATTCAGGATCATAATTTCCGGTAATAAGTATTCTCATTCTTTAGGGACAGCAATTTATAAGAATTCAAAATTACAAAAATGAGATGTATTTCTGAATAATAAATTACTTTTGAACTTTAATTTAAAACAAGTATAAGATGAGAAAAGTATTATTTATAGCAAGTGCAGGATTTTTATTTTCATGTGGTAACTCAGAACCAAAGGCTGATGAAGTAACAGAAGTTGTTGAAGAAGTAACCGTTGAAATGTCTATGCATGGTGTTGAGATTACTGAAGAAGGAGCAGTTTCTACTACAGAGTTTTTAGCTCAATTTGATGGGGAAGAAGCTTTAGAAACAAAAATTTCTGGAAAAATTGAAGAGGTTTGTTCTAAAAAAGGATGTTGGATGGTGATGAACTTAAGTGATGACAAAGACATGAGAATTACTTTTAAGGATTATGAGTTTTTTGTTCCGTTAGATGCAGCAGGAAAAGAAACGATAATTCAAGGAACTGCAACAATGGATACAACAACTGTTGAAATGTTAAAGCACTATGCTGAAGATGCTGGAGACTCTCAAGAAGAGATTGATGCAATTACAGAACAAGAATTTAACTATGCTTTTGAAGCTGTTGGTGTAATTATTACTGAAGAAATTACAACATCTAATGCACATTAAGATGAAGAGATTAATATTGGGATGCTTTTTAGCATTCCTTTTTTTTGCTTGCAATCCAGAGCCAGAAGCTGAAGTTAAGACAGTTGTAAAGATTGTAAAGGTGGTATCAAGCGATGCACCTAATAAGGATAGTGAATTAGCGTTATTAATGCGCAAAATGTATTTTGATGCTGACTCAATTAAACAGTTAATTGTAAGCAATACAGGAACTATTTCTGATGAATTTATTGCAGAGCTAGAAACTGTGCATACAGCAAAGGCAACAGATCCAGATGTGAAAACTGCTGAATTTGATGCATTTAATAAGTCTCTAGTAAATCAAGCGAAAGCGATACAAGATAACCCCGGAAATCAAGTGGAGGAATTTAATAAGCTTGTAAGTAGGTGTATCGATTGTCATCAGAGCTTTTGCCCAGGACCAATAAAAAGGATTAAGAAGTTAAGGATAACTCCTTAACTTCTTAATCTTTATTTATTGTTTTATTTTACAGTTAGGAAGTAATAATTGAATCTTAGTTACTTCAGCAGCAGAGATGTTATTTCCTTTAATAACAAGGGTTTTTAACGCTTTTAAATTCCCCATTTCTTCAGGTAAACTTGTTAGTTGATTGTTTGTTAACACCAACTTTTTAAGTTGCACCATCTTTCCAATGCTTGCAGGTATCGTCTTTAGATTATTACCTCTTAGCATTAAATGTGTTAATTCACTTAACTCTGTTAATTCTTCAGGAAACGAAGTTAATTTTTCTCCATCTTCTCCACCAGACATTTTTGAAGCAAAATCAGGAAGTGTTAATTGGTTTCCTCCAGCAATCACTACTAAATATTTTTCATATTTATTGATTTCTCCAGATTCAACTCCTCCTTCATGCGCTTCGTTACCCGCTTTAATGTCAACTATTAATACAGTTTGTCCATATTGTTTATGGTCTGCCTGAAATTGTGCTAATTCTGAAGCTGGTTTTGTTGTGATAGCAACTTTAACCGATTTTGTATTAACCGTTAATGTTTTGTTTAAATCATAACCTTTATTGTAGTCGTCAATTTCAGCTGACAATGCTTTTATTCTAATAGTACTGTTGTTACTAAGGTTTTTTTGTAAATCTAAAGCAGCTTTAACTGAAGCTCTAGCTTTTTTAAAATCTATTAAATACATATAAGCTCGACCTAAATTTTCGCCAATCATCATGGTTACTTTTTTATTGATTCGAGAATCTTTTAATTTTGGAGTACTTTCTGTTAAAGCTTTTTCCCATAGAGCAATTGCGTCTCTTAATTGTCCTTGAGCTGCTGCATCGTTCGATTTTCCTTTTAACCCTTTATATGCATCACTTGCTATTTCTGATGCGTTAGTTAAATCAGTATATAATCCATTTTTATCTTTTACATGAAATACAGAAAACTTTTGAGGAACATAGGTAAATGCTTTATTTCTCGCTTCTTTTTGGCTTTTTTTAGTAAAACTTCCTTTTTCCTTGTCAAAAGCAGATTTTAATATCGGTTCAGCCCAATAACATTTCTTTGCACTAAAATCAATAGATCCTTTACTCGTATTTGTAGTCTATTCTACATATTTTACCTGACCAGCGTTATCGCTAATTCTTAAAAAAGAACTTGCTTCTGTTGTACCAATTTTATAGTAAAATATTTCAATTACTGTTGCATCTCCAGAAGACTTAAATGCATTATTTCCTTTGGCAATATTTTTAGTACCCATTATCATATCTCCAGCAAAAAATCAGCTTGTAGTGTATTAACATCAAGACCCGTCATGTCAATTTTTGGGTTCGACAAAAAAGAAGATTTTATTTTTGTTTTTTTTATGCTTTGAGCAAATATAATTGCTGGTATTACAAATAGTATAGGAAGTAATATTTTTTTCATAGGTACTGTTTTTGTTAAATTTATTTTTGAACCAAACTACAAAAAAATAAGTGATCTTTTGGCTTATTTCTTTAGCATCTCCACGTGTGGAATGTCATCCTCTAAATAACCATCCCCAACTTGCACAAATTCATGTTTGTTGTAATAGTTTAATAAGTATTCTTGTGCAGAAATCCGAATAGGTTGTTTGCCATATTCACGTTCAATAAATTTAAACGTTTCTATCATTAATGTGTCGGCAATACCTTGCCCTCTAAATTCCTTTTTTAAGGCAACTCTTCCAATAGAAATCTCTTGGTAAGAAACTCCTTTTGGTAAAACTCTGGTAACAGCAATTACTTCACCATTCTCAGCTCTTCCAAATAAATGAAATGATTGTCTGTCTTTTTCATCAACTTCTTGGTAAGGACAATCTTGTTCTACTACAAAAACAGCGACTCTTAAATGAAGCAATTCAAAATACTCATCTACTGTTAAGTTTTTAAAAGCTTTGGTAGTCCATGTTATTTTCGCCATTCTAGTATGTTTTTATCATTAGAAATTAGTTTATCATTTTCCATTAGCCATTGTATCACTTTTATGATTTTATCATCTCTAACAGCATCAATTTTATTAATAACATCGGTAATGGGTAATTTTTCTTTTTGTACTATTTTTTTTACTTGGTCAGAGACCGCACTAAATTCAACATCACTTAAATCGAGTTTATTTCTTTCGATACAAACATCGCAAACACCACATCTAAAAACGTCTTTCTCACCAAAATAACTTAATAAAATCTCACTTCTACATTTGTGTTTTGCAGTAGCAAAATAAATTACGCTCTCCATCTTTTTAATGGCAATTTCTTTTCTTTCGTGGTAATTCTTTGCAGAAATTTTTACATCCTTAAGGTCGAGACGTTCGGTTGTGTAAGTTAGTTGAGGTTGATTGGTTTGCTCTAGGTAAGTTATAACCTCTAAATGGTTAAGGTATTGGAGTGCTTTAACAACTTTGTCTTTAGTGGTTCGCATTCTTTTGGCAATTTCAAACTCATCAATTTTAGCAAAGTTCTCGAATAAACCTGTATATGATCTTAAAATAGTCTTCAAAAATAAATCGAATTTCGGTTTCTTAACCTGAAACTCATATAGGACATCTTTTTTAATTTCAATCTTTACTCGAGAGGAATTGTAGTTTGATTCGGATAAGATAAGGTAACCTTCTTTTTCTAAAAATTTCAGACAATTATAAACAGTAAAAACTTGCAAGTTGAACTGTTGGCTAAAGTCAATTATATTTAAGGAGTAACTTTCGTTTAAAGCAGAACCTATGGGAATTTGAAAAAAATTAGCCAACGATTGGTAAACTCTTTTAATCACATCAATCTCTGGAAAACTATTGACAATACGTTGTTCTAATTCTACTCTGTCTGCCTCTTCAAATAACAAAATGGCGAAGGCTTTTGACTCATCCCTTCCGCCTCTTCCTGATTCCTGAAAATAAGCCTCTAATGAATCGGGTAAATCAACATGAATTACCGAACGAACATTAGGCTTATCTATTCCCATACCAAAGGCGTTGGTAGAGACAATAACTCTGGTGATATTATTAATCCAGTTACTTTGTTTTAACGTACGTTCTTCATTGCTTAACCCTGCATGATAAAAATCTGCAGAAATGCCGTTCTTTTGTAAAAACAGTGCAATTTCTTTGGTCTTTTTTCTATTGCGCACATAAATAACAGAAGTGCCTGGCACGTTTTGTAAAATTTTTAAGACTCTTTTGAGTTTACCTTCTTCCTTTAAAACGGTATACGCTAAATTTTTACGCTCAAAACTCTTTTGTAAAGCATTCTCTTTTTTAAATAGGAGATGTTTTTGGATGTCAATAACAACCTCAGGAGTAGCTGTAGCCGTAAGTGCAATAAAGGGAACATCGGGTTTCGCCTCTCGTAATTTGGCAATATTTAAATAGGAAGGTCTAAAGTCATAGCCCCATTGAGAAATACAATGCGCTTCATCAATTGCAATAAAGTTGACATTCATTTTTTCGAATCGGACCTTAACAATTTCGGTTTCAATTCTTTCGGGAGAAATATATAAGAATTTAATATTCCCATAAACACAATTGTCTAAAGTGATATCAATTTCTCTTTTTGTCATGCCAGAATAGATAGCAACGGCCTTAATATTTCGCTTTGTTAGGTTTTCTACCTGATCCTTCATTAAAGCAATTAGAGGAGAAACGACAATGCAAACTCCTTCCTTCGCCATAACTGGAACTTGAAAACAGATAGACTTTCCACCACCAGTTGGCAGGAGCGCTAATGTGTCCCTACCTTCAAGTGCAGAATTAATAATATCTTCCTGCAAAGGGCGGAAGGTATTATGACCCCAATATTTTAATAATATCTGATGAATATCCATTTTAAGCAATATGCCAATTTATTATAAAATTAATTTTAATTTTACAGTTATAGATTATGAATCCGATAATTGCTTTTATAAAATTAATTCGCCTACCGAATCTGCTGATTATTGCCTTAGCGCAATATGCAATTCGCTATGGAATATTTTATCCTATTATATATAATTTTTCTGGAGGACAAGAGATTCCTGGTGTAGGTTTTCAGATGAGTAATCTTGACTTTTTTCTGTTGAGTTTGTCTACGGTAATGATTGCTGCTGCGGGTTATATTATTAACGATTATTTTGATGTTAAAATCGATAGAGTTAATCGTTCGGAAAGTATTATTGTAGGGAAGCACATTAAGCGAAGAGTCGCAATGGGAGCGCATATTGTAATTAATGGATTTGCCATTTTAATTGGGGCTTACTTAGCTTATAAAATGGGCAACTGGAAATTAATTTTCATTCAAATAGTATCCGCTGGAGCTTTATGGTATTACTCTACCACATTTAAAAGACAAGTTTTTGTTGGCAATGTTGTTATAGCTTTATTGGCTGCTTTAGTGCCATTTGTTGCGGGGTTGTATGAGCTAATTTTACAACATTTAATGGTAGATGATACCGTTAATATGTTATTGTTTAGGTTAGAAAAATTTACTCCTTTTGAGGATGTTGAATATGCTGTTGTAGAAACACTCAATAATATATTGCTTTGGGTTTCTGGCTTTGCTGTTTTCGCTTTTATTAGCACTATGGTACGAGAAATTGTAAAGGATATTGAAGATGCTGATGGAGATGAACAGTATGATAGTAATACCTTACCAGTAGTTTATGGTAAACCTTTTGCTAAAATGGTAGCGCAAGCAATCGCTTTAATTATGTTTGGATTAATTGGGTATTATCAATATATGCAAGTTGAAAGAAATGCTGGTGGAGAAAGTCAAGAAGCAGGGAGGGCTCAAACAAGAGCATTAATTACAGTAATGTACTTTTTGTTTACGGTTCAGTTACCATTGGCATATGTTGTTTTTCGGATATATACAGCTAAAGTAAAAGAAGATTATCATAAGATAAGTACTGTTTTAAAACTGATTATGTTAGCAGGAATAAGTTACGCTGCGTTGTTTTACTTTTTGATAATTAAAATATAATGGCATTTCAAACAATTTCAAAGAATATCATTTTAGCATCAAAATCGCCAAGAAGACAAAATTTACTAAAAGAATTAGGTTTTGATTTTGAAATCAAAACAAAAGAGATAGAAGAGGTTTATCCTCCCGAACTTCAAAGAGAAAATGTTGCATTATTTTTAAGTGAACTGAAAGCCACTGCATTTATTGATGACCTAAAAGAAAACGATTTAATTATTACTTCAGATACCATTGTTTGTTTAGGAGATGAAATAATTGGCAAACCTAAAGGCAGAGAAGATGCCATTAAAATGTTGGGAAAAATTTCTGGCAATAAGCATGAGGTAATAACTGCTGTGACCTTACTTTCAAAAGAAAAAAAACATACATTTTACGAAGAAACTGCTGTTTACTTTAAATCTTTAACTTTCCAAGAAATAGAGTATTATGTAGATAATTACCAACCTTTTGATAAAGCAGGCAGTTATGGCATACAAGAATGGATTGGTTACATTGGTATTGAAAAAATAATAGGTTCTTATTTTAATGTAATGGGCTTACCTGTTAAAAGGGTGTATGAGGAATTGATTAAATTTTAAACTTCATAAATACAATAATATTGATTTTCAAAAGAGATTGGAAAATTAAGATTAACCATAGGATTTGCTGAATTCTTTATGATCACAATAAACTTTAATCCAATGTCCTGCAATCCTTTTATATAACCTTCTTTTGTTATTTCATGGTTTAAGACTGTCCAACCTTTACGATGTGCAAAATACATGGGGGTAGAAGAGCTTCCGCTATTCATTAGAATTAGGTCTTCTTTTTTAGAAACTTTATCAAGATGAGCTTCTAAAGTCAACAATGTTAAATTTTTGGAGGGAATTATAAAATCATGCTGACGGTTAAGTAATCCTTCAGAACATATGGCAATGAGTAGAATTAGACTTAGGTTTTTATATTTAACTTGATCTAATCCATAGCCAGCTAAAAGAGCCATTATAGGAACAAAGGGTATCACGTAATAAGAATGGTGTGGAAAGTTAACTCCCATCTTTAAAATGATGAATAGAAAACTTAATGAGCTAACAAGAAAAACAACGAGTAGTTTTTTTTCTTTTTTTAGGATAGCATAAAGAAGCCCAATAAGGAAGACTATAAAACCGAGATATTTTAATGCAGCATTATAAAAGTTATCTAAAGCAGATACTATGTTAGTTGTTATTTCTTTCGCACCATTAATTATGGAGTTTCCCATAAAAAAGTACCAAAAGTGGTATTTTTCTACTAGGTGAGGTACCCAATAAAAATACCAGCTTACTGAAATTGTTAAGGAAAGGACTGAAATAAAAGATAACGTTATTTTTTTTGAAAGTTCAATTTTTTTGTCAAAAACAAATAAAACAAATATTGCTAATAAATACGCTGATGGAAGTTTGGACAACATACCTAAAGTAGCTAGCAAAAAATAGAGACAGAGATTGAGAGCTCTTTTTGAATTTGATTGAAAATAATTGGTTCCGTAATAGATACTAGCTAAGATGAGAGACATTGAAAAGGTGTCTGGCATAATTTTTCGGGAATAGGTAAACCAAATTGAAAACATCAAAATTAAAGAAGCATTGAAGGCTGTTTTAGGACTGAAATATTTTATAACAAGCATAAAAAAGTACCATAATCCTAAACTAGAAAATATTAGATTTATTAATCTTCCATACCAATGTTGATAGCCAAAAACTTCTGATAATAAGTAGATTAGGTAATTTAGCAATGGAAACTCCATGCCTGTAATTCCTGTTTTTTCTCCAGCAATATCAAGTCTTGGATAGCAGATGTTGTTGTCAACCTCAAGGAAGTTTCTGGCGACCATTGCAACTGTCGTTTGCCTCCAGTTGTGAGCGGGCTCTAATGGTGGGTTCGTAACACCAATAAGCCTTATTACAAAAATAATAATAATCCAAAAACGAAAGTCGCTTAAAATATTTGTTAGTGTTTTATTCAATTTAATAGTCGTGTAAATGTAGTTTTGAAGTTGAACGAAAGTACATTTTTTTGACTTATTTTTAAGAGGAATACTAGGAACTCTTTTCCACTTATAAACTCAAACCTCCCGTTTAACAATTTTTATAACAAACATCCTTTAAAAAATATTACTTTTGGACTTCCCGCAAAATAAATAGATGTTAACATTAATAAATAAAGAGATACGCAGCTTTTTAGGCTCCCTTATCGGTTACATTGTTATTGTGGTTTTTTTAACGACAATAGGCTTGATGATGTGGGTTTTCCCTGGAGGAACAAATGTGCTAGATAATGGCTATGCAAATATTGATGCATTGTTTTATGTTGCTCCATGGGTTTTTATGTTTTTAGTGCCGGCAATAACCATGCGTTTGTTTGCTGAAGAAAGTAGAACTGGAACAATAGAGTTGTTGTTAACAAAACCCTTAACCGATTTTCAGATTGTAATTGCAAAGTACATTGCTGGTTTTACATTGGTCTTGTTTTCTTTATTGCCTACACTTGTTTATTTTTATTCTGTTTATCAATTGGCTAATCCATTGGGTAATATTGATGTAGGTGGAACTATCGGTTCTTATTTTGGACTACTCTTCTTGGCGAGTGTTTTTGTAGCTATCGGTGTTTTTGCAAGTTCAATTACAAGCAATCAAATTATTTCATTTATTGTAGCTGTATTTCTTTGTTTCTTTTGTTATATTGGTTTCGAATCTATTAGCTCGTTAGAGTATTTTGGTGCGGTGGATGATGTTATTATGAAGCTAGGAATTAATGAACATTATGTTTCAATGAGTAGAGGTGTGATTGATACAAGAGATGTGATTTATTTTATAAGTACAATTTATTTATTTCTATTGTTAACTAAAACCGCATTAGGCAGCAGAAAATGGTAGAAAAAAACACAGTAAATAGAAAGAAGGATCTTACCTTATTAGTTGTTGGATTAGTGATTATTCTAATGGTAAATTACATTGGATCGTTTGCTTTTGAACGATTCGATTTAACTTCAGAAAAAAGATATACCCTTTCAGAAACGAGTATTGGTTTATCAGAAGGTCTAGAAGACATTGTTTATGTTAAAGTTTATTTAGAAGGCGATTTTCCTGCCGGTTTTAAGCGTTTGCGTGATGAAACTAAAGAGATGTTAGATGAGTTTAGAGCCTATTCTAATGGGAATCTTGAATATGAATTTATTAATCCATCAGAGAGTTCGGATAAAAAAATAAGGGACGAAATTTATAAGCAATTACACAAGCAAGGTTTACGACCAACCGATTTAAATACAAAGACTGATGATGGTTTTAGCAATAAAATAGTATGGCCAGGAGCTGTATTTACTTACAGAGGTCAAGAGCTTCCTTTACAGTTGTTAAAAAGTCAGATAGGAGTTGGTTCAGAATCTATGTTAAATGGGTCAATAGAGTCGTTAGAATATGAAATTTCAAATGCAATAAATAACCTTACTGTAATTGATGTTCCAAGAATAGCTTTTATTGAAGGGCATGGTGAATTAAGCGATTTAGAAACCGCTTCATTGGCAACCGCATTGGCAGAATTTTATGCAGTAGATAGAATTTCTTTAGATCAGAATTTAAACAGTTTAACTGAGCGTTATATGATTGATAGTACACAATCTTATAAAGTAAAAGTTAAATATGATGCTATAATTATTGCAAAGCCACTTGAGAAATTCCCTGAAAAAGATAAATTTATTATTGATCAATATGTAATGTATGGTGGTAGAGTAGTTTGGCTAATAGATCCAGTTTTTGCAAGTATGGATAGTTTGGCAACTGCTGATATAACGATGGCTTTACCAATAGACTTAAATTTAAGTGATCAGTTATTTACGTATGGAGTTCGGGTTAATGCAGACATGATACAAGATATTCAATCTGCACCAATTCCCATTGTAACTGGTGTTGTTGGAAACCAACCTAAAACGGAAATGTTTCCTTGGTTTTTCTTTCCATTATTAACTCCTGCAAATAATCATCCTATTGTAAATAATTTAAATGCTTTAAAAGGTGAGTTTGTAAGTACAATTGATACTACTGTTAAAAAAGGAATTAGAAAAATACCACTATTAAAAACCTCTCAATATTCTAAAGTAAGTAGTGCTCCAACAAGAATTTCGTTAGAAATAGTTCGTTTTGAACCAGATCAAACTCAATTTAATAAAGGAAGGCAACTTACAGCTGTATTATTAGAAGGTGAGTTTGAATCGGTTTATAAAAACAGGTTAACTCCTCAAATTAAAAATGCAAATGAAATTAGTTTTAAAGCCAAAAGTGTGCCCAATAAAATGGTTGTAATTTCTGATGGAGATGTTGCTAAAAACCATGTAAACAATAAAACCGGAGAGTATTTATCGTTAGGGTTTGATCGTTTTACAAGACAAGAATTTGGCAATAAGGATTTTATGCTAAATGTAATGGGTTACTTGTGTGATGATAGTGGTTTGATGAAGGTTAGATCAAAAAAATTAAAAATTAGATTGCTAGATAAGACAGTACTTAAAAATGATAAGTTTGATTGGCAATTGATTAATACAATTCTACCGATAGGCTTAATACTATTGTTTGGTATAGCGCACTATTACGATAGAAAAAAGAAGTTCACAAAATAAATCCATAGAATGAAACGAGCATAGTAAAAGTTTGTTCCCTAGAGTGAGTAACTCGTGCGAGTTCCATGTAGCATTAATCAAAAAAATAAAAATAAATACATGAAAAATAATAAAGTAATCATTGCTTTAGCGGTAGTTTTAATTGCCATTTCAGCTTTCGTATACATTAG
>Ga0307996_1000075_pt1 | contig 27264 bp, 20 predicted proteins | sample Davwhametageno35_FD_203143 | JGI IMG/M metagenome (GOLD analysis project Ga0307996, IMG submission 203143) | Marine microbial communities from Davis Island wharf, Antarctic Ocean - #35 | ecosystem: Environmental > Aquatic > Marine > Unclassified | place: Antarctic Ocean: Davis Island wharf...
ATAAAAAAAAAATGAATTTGGTCTGATAAAGATTCTCAGTCAAGCGGAGAATGACAAAGTGTTTTGTATCTTTACTTTATGTGCGGAATAGTAGGAATTGTATCTTCAAATAAGAAAGAGCTGAGTAAAATTCGAGCAGCTACACGCACACTATCTAAACGAGGGCCTGATAATCAGAGCACAGAAAATTTTGATAGAATTTCTTTAGGGCATGCACGCCTATCAATTATTGATACTGCCAAAGGTGCAAATCAACCTTTTACAGATTGCTCAGAGCGTTATGTTATTGTTTTTAATGGTGAAATTTATAATTACCTTGAATTAAAAGAGTCTTTACTAGCTGATGGTGTATCTTTTACTACTAATTCTGATACGGAAGTATTACTGTATTTATTCATTAAACATAAAGAGAAGTGTTTAGACAAGTTAAATGGTTTTTTTGCATTTGCTGTTTATGATAAGCAGGAGAAATCGTTTTTTGTTGCGCGAGATAGAATGGGAATTAAACCTTTACTCTATTTTTTTGATGGAGAGCAATTTATTTTTGGATCAGAATTAAAGGTACTTTTAACGTTTAACATTAAGAAGAAGATAGATAAAGTAAGTTTGTTTAATTACTTACAATTCAATTACATTCCAACTCATAACTCAATAATAGAGGGGGTTAAAAAGTTGAAGCCTGGTCATTTCATCTCCATCGAAAATATTGAAATAATAGGAGATTCTATAAAAGAAGAAATGTATTATGAGATTCCTTTAAATCATCAATCGACATTACAAACCAGTGCAATGAATTATGATAAATCTCAAGATATGCTTCGTGATTTGTTGGATGATGCTGTTGAAAAAAGATTGGTTTCAGATGTTCCTGTAGGAACGTTTTTAAGTGGGGGAGTTGATTCTTCAATTATAAGTTTATTGGCTAAAAGATATAAACCTGATTTACAAACATTTTCTATAGGATTTAAAGACGAACCATTTTTTGATGAAACAAAGTATGCCAATGCTGTAGCTAAAAAAATTGGGAGTAACCATAGAGTCTTTTCTTTAACCAATAATGATTTATATGAGGAGCTTGATGCTATTCTGGATTATTTTGATGAACCTTTTGCTGATTCATCGGCAATAGCTGTTTATTTATTGAGTAAACGAACAAAAGAGCATGTTACGGTTGCCCTTTCGGGAGATGGAGCTGATGAGATGTTTTCGGGTTATAATAAACACATGGCAGAATTTAACTCGCGTCATCCTGGCTTAAAAGAGTCTGCTGTAAAAATCGGATATCCATTGTGGCGAGCTTTACCAAAATCTAGAAATTCAAAATTAACAAACATAAACAGACAACTATATAAATTTAGTTTAGGTTCAAGAATGACACATAAAGGCCGTTATTGGGAATGGGCTTCTATTATTAATGAAGAAAGAGCGAACTATCTTTTAAAGGAGGAGATGGTCTTTAACCCTCAACGCTTAAGTGATACAGCTTTTGAATATAAGAAGCGGAAAGATGATTTGCTAAAGAATATTCGGAGAGATGGAGATATAAATGACGCGCTATTTACAGACATGAAAATGGTCTTAACAAATGATATGTTAAGAAAGGTTGACGCAATGAGTATGGCAAATAGCTTAGAGGTAAGAACACCATTTCTAGATCATCGATTGGTTAATTTTGCATTTTCATTGCCTGTAGCATTTAAAATTAATGCAACTATGAAAAAGAAAATACTTCAAGATGCATTTAGACCAGAATTACCGGAAGAGATTTATAAGCGACCAAAACATGGTTTTGAAGTACCTTTATTAAGTTGGTTTAGAAACGAACTAAGGTCTAAGATTGAGAATGATCTGTTGTCAGATAAATTTATAGAGGAGCAAGGGTTGTTTAACGTTACTGCAACAAGATCACTAAAAAAACAACTATTTTCTAATAACCCCGAAGATGTTCAGGCGACTATTTGGGCGTTGATTGTGTTTAATACATGGTGGAAAAAATATTTAAGCTAAGACTCCCTTTTTCGGAAAGGTAATAGATGGGTGAAAAATAAAAATGGATAAGAAAAAAATCAAGGTATTAAGAATCATTAATCGTTTCAATTTAGGTGGACCAACATTTAATGCTGCATATTTAACAAAATATTTAGAACCAGAATTTGAAACGCTTTTAGTTGGGGGTGTAAAATATGAAGAAGAAGAAAGTTCCGAGTTTATTCTTGAGAAATTAGGTCTTACTCCAATTGTTATCCCTGAAATGAAGCGAAGTATTGACTTTAAAGAGGATAAAAAGGCGTATCGTAAACTTATTAAAATAATTGAAGATTTCCAGCCAGACATAGTGCATACACATGCCTCTAAAGCCGGAACTCTTGGAAGGCTAGCTGCGGCTAAGTGTAAGGTTCCTGTTGTGGTGCATACTTTTCATGGACATGTTTTTCATTCTTATTTTGGAAAGGTTAAAACGTTGTTCTATAAAACAATAGAAAGGCGTTTAGCTAAAAAATCAACAAAAATTATAGCCATTAGTGATATCCAAAAAAAAGAACTTTGGAAGGAACATAAAATATGTAAAGAAGAAAAAATAGCAGTTATTCCTTTGGGGTTTGATTTAGATCGATTTCAAGAAAATATTGAAGAAAAGCGAATGTCTTTCAGAAAAGAGTATCAAATTAAAGATAACGAAATCGCTATAGGTATTATAGGGCGGTTAGTTCCAATAAAAAATCATCAACTTTTTATTCATGCGATAAATGAAGTTAAACAAAAAACATCAAAAAAAATACGTGCTTTTATAATTGGAGACGGAGAAGAGAGGGAGCAACTAATTGAATTGTTAAAACGTATTGAGTTAGAATGTGTTGAATGGGAAGTAGATAAGATTCCGGCAACAGTTACCTTAACATCTTGGATTAAGGATGTGGATTGGGCGAATGCAGGATTAGATATTATAACGTTAACATCTTTAAATGAAGGGACACCAGTTAGTCTAATTGAAGCGCAAGCATCTAATAAGCCTATTGTTACTACGAATGTTGGAGGTGTAGAAAATATTGTGTTAGAAAACGAAACTGCTTTTATAACTGAATCTAATAATTTAGATCAGTTTGTTAGTGCTGTTTTAAAGTTGGTAGAAAATGATGAATTGAGAATTCAAATGAGTGAAAAAGGATGGGAATCTGTAAAAAATAAATTTCATTATTCTCGATTGGCAAACGATATCAAAAAATTGTACTTTACCTTATTAAACAATACTTAAAAAAGTAGTTGAATTAACATAGATTTTAATAGATTTGCCTAGTTATAAAAAGAAATAAAATAATGATAATAAAGAGTTTAAAAAGGTTAGGGTTATTCTTTGCTGTATGTTCATTGTTCGCGTGTAATTATAACTCAGCAGTTATGATGAGAACTGATAACGGGTTTGTTTTTGATAAGGCGCCAATAGATGTCCTTTCAGAGTATATTATCTCAACAAGTGATATTATTCAATTTCAATTGTATACCAATAAAGGGACTTCCATTATTGATGCTACAGCTGTTCCTGGATCATTTAAGGTAGGGGTTAGTGTCCGTAGTGCTGAGACTTATTTGATTGAACCTGATGGTTTTGTCAAGTTGCCAATACTTGAAAGGACTAAATTAGAAGGGTTAACAATTAGAGCTGCCGAACTTCTATTAGAGCAAGAGTATGCGAAGTTTTATGTTAACTCTTTTGTTAAACTAAAAGTAATGAATAGACGAATAGTCGTGTTTCCTGGTAGTAGTGGAAAAGCACAAGTTATTCCTTTAGAAAATGAAAATATGACAATACTTGAAGCTCTTGGTAAAGTTGGAGGTTTATCGGATGTCGCTAAGTCTCATAAAATTAAATTAATTAGAGGGGATTTGAAAAGCCCTAAAGTTTATTTATTCGATTTCAGTACAATTGAAGGGATAAAAAGGTCAGACTTTGTATTGCAAGCAAATGATATTATTCAAGTTGAAAAAAGAAGTGATGCTTTTCGAAATTTATTAGGAGATGTAGCACCTGTAATAAGTTTACTCGCAAGTACGTTTACTCTAATTATTGTAATAAACAATTTAAAATAATAGCACAATAATGGAAGAAGAGCGTTCTTCAAATAGTTTAAATGAGGTGAAATATAGTAAAACATCTGGTCTAAATACAGAGTCAGATCCCATTTTATTTTTTCATTTATTTAAACAAAACTTATTATGGTTTGCCATAATAATATTTCTTTGCGTTTCATTAGCCTTTACATACTTAAGGTATACTGCGCCAGTCTATTCTGCTAAGCTTGTTTATCAAGTTAATTCGGTAAATACTGCGAATAAAGTATTGGATGTAACAGAGTTTCAAGAAACAAATAGTCTTGCTAAAGATGTTGAAATATTAAAATCAAAACTATTATTTAAAAGAGCACTTCATCAAATTCCCATTGACGTTAGTTTTTTTAATGAAGGAGAAATATTAACTAACGAACTCTATCGATCTAGTCCTATTAAGGTTAAATTTAGTATAAAAGACTCCTCTATATTAGGGATCCCATTTTATATAAGATTTACGAATGATTCAAAATTTTCATTAAAACTTAACGAGAAATATTTAGGTGAATTTGATTTAGATGAAGTGATTGAATTAGAGAAGGTTGATTTGAATATTTCATTTACTGGTAAAGAAAATTCAGCAATGCTTCAAGATGGGAATATGTATTTTAGGATTAATGATTTTGAGCAGTTAACCAATAACTTGAATTCAAAGTTATCAGTTTATCCACTTAATAATGCTGCCAAAACAATAAATATTTCTTTCGAAGATAAAAACCCTGAAAAAGCTAAAGATATTGTTACGGCTATTGCAAATGAATACATTACTTATGATATTGAAGAAAGACGAAAAAGTTCGAAAAAGGCTCTTTATTTTATAGATGAACAGCTAACCAAATATTATAATAAAGTTAAGAATACAGAAAGTAAAATAGAGGAATTTCAAACTGATAATAATTATTCTATGAGAGGTCGTTCTTCTATTTATTTTGAAAGAAGTTCGAAGTTAGAAAATGACTTAATAAGTATCGATTTACAACAAAAAGTACTGTTAAGCATTAAAGAGTCTATATCGTCAGAAGATAATATTGATAATGTCTATGATTTATTGCCAATGTTAGTGGGTACTGAAGGTTATGAAGGATTAACCTCAATAATAGAAGTTTTAAAAAAAATATTACTTAAAAAAGAGAATTTAAAATTTGCTGTTACATTAGAGAGTGAAGCTGTAAAATCATTAAATCATAAGATTAATGTTGAAAAGAGACTCTTATTTCAAAGTGTAGATGCGTCAATAAAAAATCTTTCTGTAAAGAAGGATGGTTTGTTCTCTAAAATAACTGAAATTAAAGCTGAATTTAAAAATGTACCTGCAGAAGAGATGAAATATGCCAGGTTGCAAAGAGTTTTAATGTTAGATGAGAAATTTTACAATTTGTTGATGGAGAAACGAACAGAGTATTCTATATCTGATGCAGGGTTTGTTACTCAACATTTAATATTGGATAGGGCTAGATTGCCAATAGTACCAGTATTTCCTAATAAAAATATTTTTATCATTTTTGGATTTGTAGTAGGGTTTGTGTTAAGTCTAGTATTGATATTAATTAAATATATCTTAAAGGATACAATTTCATCTATTGATGAGGTAATAAGGTATGCTCATTCAGACCTTGCCGTTTTAGGAGTCATACCTAAATACAAGTATGATATTCCAGTTTCACAACTTGTCGTCAATAAAAATCCAAAATCAATAATTGCAGAATCATTTAGAGTTATTAGGTCTAATATGCAGTTTATTTCTAATTCAGCTGAAAAAAAAATATTAGCTGTTACATCTACTGTTTCTGGTGAAGGGAAAACATTTGTTGCAATTAATACTGCAGGTATACTTGCGTATTCAGGAAAAAAAGTAGTGATCTTAGATTTGGATATGAGAAAACCTAAAATTCACGTAGGTTTTGGTGTTGAGAATAGCGTAGGGATGAGTAGCTTGTTAATTAAAACTAAAACTATTGCAGAGTGTATTTATCATAGTGAATTAGAAAATTTGGATTTTATTACCTCGGGACCAATACCACCTAATCCATCAGAATTAATAATAAATGGAGAATTAGATAATGTAATTAAAGCTTTGCATGAAACTTACGATTTTATTATTATTGATAACCCGCCTATTGGATTAGTTTCTGATGCAATGAGTATTTTGAAAAAAGCTGATTACCCTATATATGTGTTCAAAAGTGAGTATTCAAAAAAATATTTTGTCAATAATTTGGATCGATTAATGTTGGATAATAAAATTAAGAATCTTTCTGTTGTCTTAAATGCTTTAGAGCATGGTAAAGGTGCGTACGGAGGCAGTTATGGTTATGGAGGGGGCTATGGATCTGGAGGTTATTATGAGGATGAGCCAAAAGAAAGTAAAAGTTTATTTAAGAATATTTTTGGGCGAAAAAAATAAAACATGAAATTTAATAAGGTTAGAATAGAAGGTTTGTCGGTAATTGAACCAAATGTATTTGAAGATGACAGAGGTTGTTTTTTTGAATCATACAACAGTGAATCATTTGAGAAAAATGGAATTACAGATTTATTTGTACAAGATAATCAATCTAAATCTCAAAAAGATGTATTAAGAGGGCTTCATTTTCAGTTGCCACCTTATGCTCAAGCTAAATTAGTTAGAGTGATACAAGGAGGTGTATTGGATGTTGCTTTAGATTTAAGAAAAGAATCTAAAACATATGGAGAATATTTTTCTGTGGTTATTTCTGCAGAAAACAGAAAAATGTTCTTTATCCCTGAAGGTTTTGCACATGGTTTTTTAACACTTGAGAACGATACAATTTTTTCATATAAATGTAGTAATGCTTATCATGCAGAATCTGAAGATGCGATCTTGTGGAATGATGACTATTTAAATATTGATTGGGGAATTGAAAAGCCAATACTGTCAGTTAAGGATAAGGCAGCAAAGTGTTTTAGCACGTTTAAAAGCTCTTTCTAAATGGACTTCTTTTCGTGGAAACACATTTTTTTTTATATTGGAGCTTTAATGTTCTCAATATTGATAAACAGTATTATGCTGAGGTTTGTAAAAACACTGGGGATAAGGGATAATAAAGAAACTGTTATTAGATGGAGTAGTGAGGCGAAGCCAGCTCTAGGAGGCTTAACATTCTATATCATATTTTTATTGTCAATTATTTTTCACTCTTTTATCTTATCTTATAATGGAAATAATATTGATTTCAGATTTACGGGTATAGTTGCAGCAACTTCTTTAGGGTTTTTAATGGGCTTAGCTGATGATGCTTACAATACTCGTCCTATATTGAAATTTTTAACACAAGTATTGTGTGGGGTCATTCTTATTTATTCTGGCACCTATATAGAATTCTTTGATAATGATTTATTTAATTATGGACTTACTTTATTGTGGGTAGTTGGTTTAATGAATTCAATAAATATGTTGGATAATATGGATAGTATTACCACTATAGTATCTATCGTTGTTTGTTTTACAATTCTGGTTTTAATGCTTGTTGGTGGTGAGGCCGATAGTGTTGGAATGACAATCGTTATTGGATTGTTAGCAGCACTTTTAGGCTTTCTGTATTTTAATTGGAACCCAGCTAAAATGTATATGGGAGATACGGGGAGTCAATATTTGGGGGTGCTACTTGCAGCTTTAAGTATAACTTATTTATGGAACCCTATAACAACCGCTGAAGTTTCTGTTTCGAGGCAATTTTTAATACCCTTGTTAACTTTTATAGTTCCTATTGTAGATACAACAGTTGTTACAATTAAGAGGTTGAGTAAAGGAAACTCTCCTTTTGTTGGAGGTAAAGATCATACAACGCATCATCTGTCTTATTTAGGGTTCTCTGAAAAACAAGTTGCTGCAATAGTGGCATTGATATCAATTTTATCTTCAGCTATTGCCATTTATATTATCGCTGAAATAACAGTATGGAGCCATCTTTATACGGTTATATTCTTTTCATATTTTTTAATGGTATTCGGTGTTTTGTTTTATATAGCAAAAATGAATATTAAAAAATCGGAAGATGATTGATGATAAAGAAGAATTTATTGAAGTAATAGGTTCTAGAGTCCATAATCTTAAAAATATTTCTGTTAAAATCCCTCGAAACAAGCTTGTTGTAATGACAGGTGTAAGTGGTAGTGGTAAGTCTTCATTGGCTTTTGATACTATTTATGCTGAGGGGCAGCGGAGGTATATGGAAACGTTTTCTGCGTATGCTCGAAATTTTTTGGGAACAATGGAACGGCCCGATGTAGATAAAATTCATGGGTTAAGTCCTGTAATTTCTATCGAACAAAAAACAATCAGTAAAAACCCAAGATCTACAGTAGGAACAATAACTGAGGTTTATGATTTTTTTAGGTTACTGTTTGCAAGAGCTGGGGAAGCATATTCTTATAATACTGGAGAGGAAATGGTAAAATACACTGTTTCTCAGATTACTGACTTAATAATTGAAAAGTATATTGAAAAGAAACTTATTATTTTGGCTCCAATAATTAAAGGGCGAAAAGGGCATTACCAAGACTTGTTTCAGCAAGTATCAAAACAAGGGTTTGTAAAGGTTAGGGTTGATGGAGAGCTAAAGAGCATTACTCCAAAAATGAAATTGGATCGTTACAAAACGCATAATATAGAAATTGTAGTTGATCAAGTAAAAGTTAAAATATCAGATAAGAAACGAATTACAGATTCTGTAAATCTGGCTATGAAGCATGGAAATGGATCAATTATGGTTTTTGATGTTGAAGCAGATGAGTATTCCCTGCTAAGTAAAAACTTAATGTGTCCTACCACAGGCATTTCTTATGATGAGCCTGCACCAAATTTATTCTCATTTAACTCCCCTTATGGTGCATGTAAAAAGTGTAACGGACTTGGGTTAGTTTCAGAAATTGATATCAAAAAAATTATTCCAGATGTTAAATCGAATATAAAAAAAGGAGGGATTGTTCCGTTAGGGGAATATAAAAGTAATTGGACCTTTAAGCAAATAGAAGCGATTGGTAAAAATTTTGGATTTACATTGTCTACTCCAATTGAAGAGATTCCTGAAGAAGCCATAGATTTTATTTTAAATGGGTCAACAGAAACGTTAATGGTTTTTCAAAAAGTAGCAGGAGTTATAGCTAATACTGAAATTGAATTTGAAGGCATTGTAAATATTATATCAAGGCAATTTGAGGAGAATAAGACGAAGTCAATAGGCCGATGGGCCAATAATTTTATGAATAAAGTTACATGTACAACATGTGATGGAAGTAGGTTGCAAAAACAAGCTATGTATTTTAAAATTGATGATAAATCAATAGCTGATATTGCAAATCAAGATTTAGACTCCCTTTACCAATGGACATACTCTTTAACAGAGAAACTTAGTGAAAGGCAGCAAGTGATTTCTAAAGAAATTTTAAAGGAGATTAACACTCGAATTAAGTTTTTATTAGATGTTGGCCTAACGTATTTGTCATTAAATAGAAGTTCAAGAACTTTATCGGGTGGAGAGGCTCAGCGAATTAGATTGGCTACTCAGATTGGCTCTCAGTTGGTTAATGTGTTATATATATTAGATGAACCTAGTATTGGATTGCATCAAAGAGATAATGAAAAACTGATTACATCTTTGCAAGAATTGCGAGATATCGGAAATTCTATAATTGTAGTTGAACATGATAAAGATATTATGTTGTCATCAGATTATATTATTGATATAGGGCCAAAAGCAGGAGTTCATGGCGGTGAAGTTGTGTCACAAGGGAAACCGAAAGATTTTGTAAAGAACAATACTGAAACAGCAAATTTTTTAAGTGGAAAGTTATCAATTGAAATGCCTAAAGTTCGCAGAAAAGGAAATGGTAAATACATTGAATTAAAAGGGGCAACAGGAAATAATCTTAAAAATGTAGATTTAAAAATACCACTAGGTAAATTAACCTGTGTAACCGGAGTTTCGGGTAGTGGTAAATCTACATTAATAAATGAAACTTTATACCCGATACTTAACCACTTTGTCTATAAAGCGGTTAAAAAACCATTACCATATAAATCTGTTAAAGGACTTGATAATATTGATAAAATTATTGATATTGATCAATCTCCAATAGGAAGAACTCCTCGTTCTAATCCGGCAACTTATACGAGCGTTTTTACAGATATTAGAACATTGTTTAGCAATTTGCCTGAAGCTAAAATTAGAGGGTATAAACCTGGTAGGTTTTCGTTTAATGTAAAGGGTGGAAGGTGTGAAGTTTGTAAAGGCGCTGGTGTAAAAACGATTGAAATGAATTTTTTACCTGATGTTTATGTAGCGTGTACAGACTGTAATTCGAAAAGATATAATAGAGAGACTTTAGAGGTAAGGTTTAAAGGTAAGTCGATAAGTGATGTGTTGAATATGACGATTGATCAAGCCGTTTCATTTTTTGAAAATATACCTGAAATTATTCGAAAAACAAAAAGTTTACAAGATGTTGGTTTAGGGTATGTTCATTTAGGGCAGCCTTCAACTACATTGTCTGGAGGTGAGGCGCAACGCGTAAAGTTGGCTACAGAATTAGCAAAAAAACAAACTGGTAAAACGTTCTATATTCTTGATGAACCCTCTACAGGTCTTCATTTTAACGATATTAAGATTTTTTTAGAGGTAATAGATCGCTTGGTTAATTTAGGGAACACTGTTTTGATTATTGAGCACAATATGGATATAGTTAAAGTCGCTGATCATGTAGTAGATATTGGACCTGAAGCTGGATTTGCTGGAGGTGAAATCGTTTGTGAGGGAACTCCAGAGGAAATAAGTCTTATAAAAGATAGCCATTCGGCCAGATTTTTACTTCAAGAACTTAAATAGAGCGATTATGACAGATGAGAAAAGGATCAAAAACAAATTTATGAAGAAGGACTGGAATGAGATAAAGGCAAATGATTCATGGATCATTTTTAAGGTAATGGCAGAATTTGTTGAAGGATTTGATAAGATGTCTAAAATAGGGCCTTGTGTTTCAATATTTGGTTCTGCTCGCACAAAAAAAGATAGTGCTTATTATAAGTTGGCAGAAGAGATTGCTTCTAAATTAGCCGAAAAAGGTTATGGGGTCATCACTGGCGGAGGTCCAGGAATAATGGAGGCTGGAAATAAAGGAGCTTTTGAGGCAGGTGGACGATCAGCAGGATTAAATATAGAATTACCTTTCGAGCAGCACAATAACTCCTACATTGATTTAGATAAAACAATTGATTTTGATTACTTCTTTATTCGTAAAGTAATGTTTATGAAATATTCTCAGGGATTTATTGCCTTGCCAGGTGGTTTTGGAACTTTTGACGAGTTGTTCGAAGCATTAACTTTAATTCAGACCGGTAAAATTGGTAAGTTTCCAATAGTTCTTGTTGGAAAAGATTATTGGGACGGTTTAGTGGATTGGATTAAGCGTGTTATGCTAGAGAAAGAAGCGAACATTAACGCTAAAGATCTTGATTTATTTATGCTGGTTGATACTGCAGATGATGCAGTTAAGTGTATTGACGATTTTTATAGTAACTATCTTTTAAAGCCAAACTTTTAGCATTATTAACAATTAAAGGTTTATAAGTGCGAAGGTTAAGCATCTAAATTATTTCTTTATATAATAGATTTGTTGCGTGCTAGATGTTTAGTCTAGTTGTAAGGTTCGGTATTTCGATCTGTACACAAATTTTAAAAAATGATTAAACAGGTAGTAATTTTAGCTCAACTATTAGGTTTGTTTTTTTATCAATTACTTTTTCTAGGAGATTTAACTGTAACTCAAAATATACCAGTCATAATTACTCAAGGAAAAGAGGCTATTGTTGAAATTACGATTGATAAAGAGGGTGTTTATGGATTTGCTAAAATTCAACAAGATTTTCCGAATGGTTTTATTATAGAGCCTTTAGAGCTAAAAGGTGCAACATTTTCTTTTAAAGATAATAAGCTTAAGTTTATTTGGATGTCTCTTCCAGAGGAAAGAGTATTCACAATATCTTATAAAATCACTGCAAATGAAACGGTTGAAGGAAACTTTATGCTAGGGGGTAAATTTTCATTCATTTCAGAAAATGAAAGGAAAAATATTGATATTCCTGAATCTAATTTTACGATTGTTAAAAGAGTTGAAGAAGATGTTGTTGCAGAAGCATTTTCAGTAGAGTTTCTAGAGCCAGGTTTGCAAAGAGTTGTTGAAGAAAAAATTGTTGAAGTTGACAAGGTAGAAAGTACAACGGTAAGTCCTGTGTCAATTCTTTGTAAAAGAACTATAAATCCATTAGGAAATGGAAAGTATAAGGTAGATATAGAGATTAGTAAAGCAGGTGTTGAAGGATTCTGTAAAATAACAGAAGAAATTCCTAATGGATTTTTGGCGAGTGAAGATAATTCTAACAATGGAGTGTTTTCATTTAAGGAAAACGAAATCAAAATATTATGGATGGGAGCTCCTAAAGAAGAGGTGTATTCTATTAGTTATTTTATAGAAGCAAATACCGGAATTGAAAATGGTTTATATGATATTGTAGGTTTTTATTCTTACTTAGAAAATGATGTGACAAGTAATTCTATAATTGATGGTACGAGTTTTACATTAAAAGTTAAAGAATTGATAGCTGAAGAATCTGTTGACGTTATCCCTCCAACAAATATTATTGAAGAGATTGTAATTGCTGAAAAAGCCAATGGAGGGGATAAAATAATAGTAGAAAAAGAGGATATTACATCTATTCCTCGGCCTGAAAAAGAGGTAATCTATAAGGTGCAAGTTGCTGCAGGACATAAAAAGGTGTCAACAACATATTTCGCTACTGTCTTTAAATTGCAAGATAAAGTAAGTACAATTAATCATGAGGGATGGATAAAATATCTGGTGGGATCTTATACCGAATATAAATCAGCAAAAGATAAAACCAATGTTGTGAGAGGCAATGTTAAAAATGCATTTGTTACTGCTTATAATTCTGGATCTCGAATCACAGTGCAAGAAGCTTTAATGATTTCTAATCAAAAGTGGTATAAGTAACTTTTGTAGCTTTAATTTACTATCTTCGCGTTTGTTATAGATTAAAAAAAATATGCTAAGACGATTATTTCTTATATTAATTGTAATCTCATTTTCTGTTTCAAATTTTGCTTATGGGCAGAATGATTCTATTCCTAAACAAGAGGAAGATGAGACTGTTAATGAGAGACTTTATGGACCTACCGTTGGCTTGGGGTTTGGTGTGTTTAAGTTTTATGGCGATATTTTAGATGGTAATTATGGGAACCCATTAGTTAGTAATATTGGATATGACCTCCATGTAAAACAGCAATTAAATCCTTATTTAACCGCAAAATTTTACGTATTGCTTGGTACACTTAGTGCCAATGAAAGATCCGTTAATAGAAATCTTAATTTTAGGTCAAGTATTACTGTTGGAGGGTTTTCTTTGATGTATAATTTTGGCCACTTTTTAAAAGAAGATAGAATTATTAGTCCTTATATTTCTTTAGGGATTGAATCAGTAGAGTTTTATTCAAAAACAGATTTATATGATGCAAATGGTAATGAATATAATTATTGGATTGATGGTTCTATTCGGAATATTGCTGAAACTGCTCCAAATGCAAATGAAGCAATAATTGTACAACGAGATTATTTCTATGAAACTGATTTAAGGGAGTTAAATGTTGCTGATTTAGGAAAGTATTCTGAAAGAACTTTTGCTGTTCCTTTTGGTGTTGGTGCTAAAATGCACATGACTAAAAATATTGATTTTACAGTAGGAACTTCTCTTCACTTTACTTTTTCTGATGTTGTAGATAATATTACTGATGAAAGTGGAAATGGAAATAATGGAACTGATAAGTTTTTGATGACATCATTTGCTTTGAGTTACAACTTCTTTAAATATGAAAAAGTTGAACAGGTTAAAGAATTTTCCGAAGAAATTGATTACTTAGCTTACGATACAGCTGATGAGGATGGAGATGGTATTGTTGATTTTTTAGATAAATGCTCATGGACCCCAGAAGGAGTTGAGGTGGATGAGAAAGGATGTCCATTAGATAACGATGGAGATCTCGTACCAAACTATAAAGATGATGAATTAGCAACGCGAGAAAACGCTCAGGTAACTCCTGCCGGAGTAGAGTTGAGAAATAATATGCTTTTTGAAGCGTATCAACGTTATTTGGATTCTACAGGTATTTTTTCAGAAACAGAAACTAAAACTATTGCTGGAGATAAAAGAAAGCAAAAAAATACGAGGTTTAAGGTTCATTTGGGGTCATTTACCGAAGCAATAGAGGCTGATTTAGTAGATAAGTTCTTGAGTATTCCTGATGTAGAAATTGGAGATATAGGAGATACAGTCACTGTAGTTGTTGCCGGGAATTATAAGGATCTCCCAGAAGCGGTACAGCGTAAGAGAAAATTGTCAGAAGAAGGTTTTGATGCAGCTGTAGTTGTAAAAAAAGAAAATGATGGAACGTTCTCTTCTGTAGGTAATGTTCCTAATAATATGGCTGTTGGACCAGATCCAGCAGAACCAATTAATTCGAAAGGGTTAATTTTTAGAGTTCAGTTGGGTGCGTTTTCAAAACGTTTATCTAAAAAGTATTTAAATGGTCTTAAAAATATTATGGAAATTAAAGCTGATGATGGACTTTGGAAATATTTATATGGCACTTCTTCAGAGTCTGTCGAAGAGGCTATAAGTATGAAAATTGATTTAGCGGTTGACTTTGGTGTGCAAGATGCTTTTATTGTTGCATATAGTGGTGGGAAGCGAATTTCACTAGCTCAGGCTCAAAAAATAAAAGCAGAAAGTGTGGTTAGAGTATCTAAGAGTGCTAGTCAAATAAATAAATCTGACATTAAATTTAAGATCCAGGTAGGTTCTTATAAAGACGAATTACCAACGGATGTATTGAGTATATTGATGCAATTAGAAGCAGTAGATCAAGCAGAACTTGATGGAGGGTTAACACGTTATACTGTTGGAGATTTTTCCAGTTTTAAAGATGCAGAAGAATATCGGGAAATAGTTATTGAATCTGGTATTGGAGGTGCGTTTATTATTGCATTTTCTAAGGACAAACTAATTTCTGTAAGTCAAGCCAGAGAAGTGTTAGGGGAGTAGTTTCTTCTTTTCCATATCTTATCGAAGTATAAAAAAAGAAATAATAAATCATTACGGTCATTCTGAACAGTATTTTTTCATTATCGGCTTTCGGTATAATAAAAATCAGAGATGAATCTATTTTGTTTAGATTCATCTCTGATTTTTATACGAAGATTAAAGTTCTCATAGAATTATAAAGTAAATTAAACAGCAGTCAATTGCAGCGTACTTAAGTTTTTATAAATACCATTTTCCAATTCGATTAATTCTGCGTGAGTTCCAGTTTCTTTAATAGTTCCTTTATCTAATACAATAATGTTATCTGCATTTTTAATAGTAGATAAACGATGAGCAATAACTAAAGAAGTTCTTCCTTTCATTAATCGATCTAAAGCTTCCTGAACTAGTCTTTCACTTTCAGAATCTAAAGCACTTGTAGCTTCATCTAGTACTAAGATTGAAGGGTTCTTTAAAATTGCTCGTGCTATTGCTATTCGTTGTTTCTGACCACCAGATAATTGTACTCCTCTATCGCCAACAAGAGTTTCAAATTTATCAGGGAAACCTTCAATAAAATCTAGAGCGTTAGCCTGTTTGGCAGCTTCAAATACTTCTTCTTCAGTTGCTCCTGGTTTACCATATTCAATATTCTCTTTAATACTTCCACCAAATAGGATTACCTCTTGAGGTACCATGGCCATTTGATTTCTTATTTGAGAAATTTGATAGTCGTTGATGTCTTTTCCGTCAATAGAAATTAGTCCACTTTCTTTTTCATAAAAACGATACAATAATGCTGCTACAGTAGTTTTCCCTGATCCAGAAGGGCCAACAAAGGCAATTTGTTTTCCTTTCTCAATATTAAATGAAATATTTTTTAATACTTGGATGTCCCTTCTTGAAGGGTATGAAAACGATACATCATTAAACTGAATATTTCCGTTTATGTGAATGTCGTTTGCTTGAGTTAGGGATATATCTTCAGTTTTTTCTTCTAAGATATCCATTAAGTGTTCTGTTGCTCCAATAGATTTTTGAAGCTTTGCAAATAATTCAGCAGATCCACCAAATGAAGCTCCTAATAATGCAGAGTATATTGCAAATTGAAGTAACTCTCCAATAGTAATTTCACCTACTTGCACCATGTGTAAGCCATACCATATAATTGATACAATTGCAGATCCAGCAGCAAACATAATTAGGCCGATAAAAAACCCCCTCCATTTTGCATTTTTGATAGAAGTTGAAACTGAACTATCAATACTTTTCTTGTAACGTGCTATTTCAAAAAACTCATTAGCATATGCCTTTACACTAGCTATTCCGTGTAGTGTTTCATCAACCACTCCATTTGCCTGAGCAATATCCTCTTGTGCATTTTTAGATAGTTTTTTGATGTATTTTCCAAATAGAATTCCAATTAGTGCTACTACTGGAATCACAGCAATCATAAAAATAGTTAACCTAAATGAAATAAACATCAAGAAAAATAATGCAACAGGGATGGTAATTATTTGACGAATAATTTCAGCGATGGTAGTCGAAAAAGTTTCTTCAAGTAATGCAATGTCATTTGTTAATCTACTGCTTAACTCTCCAACTCTTTTAGTGGAGAAAAAACTCATTGGTGAAGATATTAGGTGTTTATAAGTCTCATTTCTAATTAAGGCAAGTGCTTTTTGTGTGACGATACCAAATAGGTAGATTCTAAAAAACGACATGATAGCAATAACCAAAAAGATACTAATTAATAAAATGGTAGTTTCATTAACAGTTCCTTCTTTAGCAGAGTTTGCGGAGTCGATAAGATCTCCTAAAACTTTAGGGAAAGCCATCATTACAATACTTGACACAATGAGTACAAGCATACCAAAGATGAACGTTACTTTAAATGGTTTAATAAACCTAAAAATACGTATTGCTTTTTTGAATGACTCTTTTGATACTTCTTCTCTTTTTTTTTTCACAACTATTTCTTTTTATTTTTATCTTGAAAATCTAGCGACTTAATTCCTAAAGAATTAAGTAGCTTTTTTACTGCAATTTTTAAAGGCTCTTTAATTCCTGTAGCTATTTTTTTTGAAGTAGAGTCATCTGGTCTTGATACAAATCGAGAATCACTATAGTTAAAACCTTCGCCAACCTCGGTAAAGTAATACGTGTAAAATGATTTTCTAGTTTCAGTCTCAGGAATAGATATTTTACTATATCCGTGTGGAGAATTTTCATCCGTAAGGAATATCACAGCTCTATTAAAGTCACAAGGAACTTTAACTTCACACTGTGTCATTTTTTTGTCCCAAAGCTCTAAATCTCCACCATATTCAGGTTTCCATTCTTTGTTTAGGTAAATTAATAAGTTAATTCTTCTCCAAAGGTTTTCTTTAGTGTTATAATTTACATCAATATGTACATCTACATAACTACCATCTTGTCCTTGGTGAACTCCAGAACCCATTGCATCATTAGTAGAAACCAGTCCTTTAATACCGGTAATGGTTTCCATGAATAGGTACATTTCTTTAGAACCAACCACTTTTTTAAGGTCAGAAAAACTTCGGTGGAAACGATCAAAATGATAGTCTTCAGATTTGTTTTCGTTTAAGCTTTTACGCTTAACATTTAACGTGTCAATCTTAGGGAAATTCTGGTAAAGAGTAGTTGCTAATTCTTCTGTTAAAAAATTTGGTAGTACTAAATAGTTACAAGGTTTAGCGTTCTCAAAATCAATTTTTAATTGTTCAATTTTTTCGGATGCTAAATATATTGGATTAATAATGTCTTTCATTTATACCGTGTTAAGTAGGACAAAGTTAATTAAAATAAGCGATGAATTGAGCTGGAGTCTAGTAATCAAATAAATATATCAATATTCTTTTAACGGGCATTAGCGGTTAAAAGAAGTTAACAAAACCAAAATGAATTTTGGCCGTTTTAAATTCAATAGGATTATCGAATTGTTTTCCAATAGCATAACTTATTGAGAAAATTCCAGCTTTGGTTTCAAAGCTCATTCCTGCGCCAAAACCAAAAGGTCTATCTGCTTCAAATTTTTCTATACCATCACGTTCATAATAAGCAGCATCAAAAAACAAATAGAGATATGAATTTTGTTCTAAAATGTATCGATATTCAATGGTTTCAATTGAGTACAGACTAGCAAAAATGGATTCTTCATCAAAACCTCTTAAGGTATGAAGTCCTCCAATTCTTAAGAGTTCATTTTCAAAAAGGTTCTCATTAAAGGTGTAGCCGTTTTTTGAAGCTAATTTAATTACATTTCTTTTTGTTATTGGAATGTAATAATTCGCATTTAATTCAGCATTATATATAGTAGTTTTCAGGTTGATTCCTTCGTATAGTTTTTCATCTATTTGAGGGTTTTGTCTAATGGATTTATTTCCAAGAGAACCACCAATAGTTATTTGATGCCCTTTTTTTGGGTTCAATAAATAATCTAATTTAGTATTATGGATTTCTAATCCATAAAGTTGTGCAGAAACATCAGCATAAGAAGGAAGAACTGTTAGTGTTGAAAATCCTGATTGAGAAAGAAGACTAGATGACTTATTGTGGAAGAATAGCTTGAGGTAATTACTTCCTTTCAATATGTACCTTAAACCAATTTTGTGACTAACATCAATAAAGGTGGTATCTTTTTTGTACAGTTTAAAATTGTAGTCTAGGCCTATCGGTGTATTTACTAAAAAAGGATACAGTACGTTAAATTTAAGATCTTGTGTATTCTCTTGAATAGATCTCCAATTAAACTCAATTTTTTCACCATTATGAAATGAATTGATCAAATTCAATTTTAAGTCTCCAGTTAACCGAAGCTTTCCTGTTTCGTTATCTGGTAACAGACCTAAAATCCCATCAAATCTACTGGCTTGCTTCTTTTTTAAATAGAGTAGAATTTTCGATTCTCTTTCAGTGAAAACAACCTTCCATTTTTTTTCTTCAGTTACAAAAGGTAGTTCTTTAATTCTTGCACTTATCTTTCTAATAGACTCTTCATTGTAGAAATCACCATCTTTTATTCGGATATAATTTTTGATGTATTGACTCGTAATTCTGGCGTTACCTTTAATTAATACACTGTCAATTTTGTAGCGTTTGTTTTTTTCTATAAAAAGTTGAGCAGCTAATTTATTATTATTAATTTTTATACTATCTAATCTAATAGACGCAAATGGGTATCCGTTATTTTCATAGTAAGTAATGACTTTTTGGAAGAAGTTTCTGAGCTGTTTCGTATTAAATGGTTCGTCATTATAAAGCTTATCTCTAAAACCTATTTTACTTAATATTTCTTCGTCAATGTTTTTGTTAGTCAAAGAGGTCCATCTGTATGTTTTTCCTAAATTTATATAGGCATGATAATAAGATGAATCAATAATTAGGCTGTCAAAAGTTGCGGTTAAATAAGATTTTTGTTGTAATTTTTTTAAAGAATTTGAAAGTTCTTCTTTGATTTCCAGTAGAGCTAATTCTTTATTATAGTGTATTAGTTTGGATGTTTTTATAGTGGTATCGTTAAATGAAATTTTGAGGCCAATATTTTGTGCTACAAGCTGAAATGAGCTGATGCACAGAAAGAGTGATATGTAAAACGTTTGTTTCAAATTAATAATTACGTAGAATGAGATGTTTTATTTGATTTCCCAGTCAATTTCATTATTTCCAGTACTGATTAAAAGCTTATTTGTTTCAGAAAAATGCTTGCAGCCATAAAATCCATTGTACGCAGAAAATGGAGAAGGGTGAGCCGCTTTTAATACATGATGTTTTTTAGTGTTGATTAGGGCTTCTTTTTGCTGAGCAAATTTGCCCCAAAGTAAGAATATTACACCTTCTTTTTGTAAAGATATTTTTTTGATAACACTGTTTGTAAATGTTTCCCATCCTTTTTTTTGATGAGATCCAGCCTCGTGAACTCGAACTGTTAAAGTTGCATTTAATAGAAGTACGCCCTGTTTTGCCCAAGATGTTAAGTCGCCATGTGTTGGAATTTCAAACCCTAAATCTTGATTTAACTCTTTAAAAATATTTTTTAGTGAAGGAGGGATTTTGTTTGTTTCTGTTGGTACAGAAAAACTTAGGCCGTGAGCGTGAGGGATTTTTTCTCCATTTATTTCTCCGTAAGAATGGTAAGGGTCTTGTCCGATAATTATAACTTTAACCTTGTTAAAAGGAGTTGTGTTAAAAGCATTGAAAACATTTTCTTCTTTAGGAAATATTTCGTTTCCTTTTCTTTCCGAAATTAAGAAAGCGTTTAATTGGTGAAAATAGTCACTATTAAATTCATCAATTAAAAATTCATTCCAAATCGGGTCTATTGCCTTGTTCATCATAATTATCATGTGCGATTAAATAGTAACCTAGGTATTCGATTTATTTTTAAATTGATATAATTACAAGTTTAACAGATAATTACCTAATTATCGTTAGATTTGTAAAAATAATTCTACGAAACAAACAGTATTTGACATGAAAAATTTAATAATTGCAATAGGAGTACTTTTTTTAGTGGCTATATTATCCACTTCTTGTAAAAGCCACGAAAGCTGTCCTGCATATGGTTCTGTAGAAACAGCACAAGCAGATAAATTACCTGCATAAATAATGAATTGGATTAAAATTGAATCCGAAGCGGATTTAGAAAAAGCCATAGAAGTTTCATCTAAGGATAATCTTGGAATTGCTATATTTAAACACAGTACACGATGCTCAATTAGTTCAGTTGCCAAAACTAGATTGAGTTCTTTTTGGGATTTTAAAGAGGAACTTCCTATTTACTATTTAGACTTAATTGCTTTTAGAAATTTATCAGGATTAATTGCTGAAAAGTTTCATATTCAACATGAATCTCCACAGTTATTGGTTATAAAAAATGGAAAGTGCATTTATGATGCATCCCATATGTCTATATCAGTAAAATCAATACGTACTGAGCTAGCAGCTTAAATATCCTTTACAACATATTTTATCTTTACATTTTAATTATCCTTACTTTTGTAAGAGATGAAAAAAGTAGTGGTTCTTATTTTTTTGTTAGCGTTTATTCAAACGTTAATAGCTCAAAATACTGTTTTTGAGGAGAAGAGGACTATATATAAAAAAGAAGAGTCGTTTGGAGCTATTATCCACACAAGAGGGTGGGGAGTGACTTATCGTTATGGTAAGTATACGTCAGGTTTTACAAGAAAAATTTACGATGTTGATTTTGTTGGGATGAAGCATCCGAAAGAAATTAAAAGTTTTACATCTGCTTTTGACAATTCTAATGGATATGTTTTTGGACAGCTCAATTCTATAATGATATTAAGAACAGGTATCGGTAGACAGAATACTTTTGTAAGTAAACAAAGTGTAAGAGGTATTTCAATATCTTCTATATTGGGAGGTGGATTTTCGTTGGCTTATGGCAAACCAGTTTATTTAGAAGTAATAAAAGTAGATCCTCTTACTAGTGAATTGTCGATGGAAGTAGAAAAGTATGATCCAGAGGTCCATTTTCAGGGAAATATTATAGGCAAAGCATCTTATATTAGAGGCTTTTTTAACGGTAAATTATATCCAGGATTTTTTGCTAAATATGCACTAAGTTTTGAATCGTCAAGACAAGCAAATAGAATTAATGCATTAGAAGCCGGGGCTATTCTGGATGTTTATGTGCAAAATATATCTATGATGGCAAATGATTTTAACAAGAGGTATTTTTTTAATCTCTATGTTTCACTTACCTTTGGAGCAAAAAAAACAATAAAAGACATTGGAAAATCTAAGTAAAGAAAAAAAATTCACAAAGAAGCCCGCATGGTTAAAGGTTAAATTACCTACAGGTGAGTCATATAAAAATCTACGTAAAATCGTTTCAGAGCACGATTTACATACGATATGTTCAAGTGGTAATTGTCCTAATATGGGAGAGTGTTGGGGTGCTGGTACTGCTACATTTATGATCTTGGGTAATATTTGTACCCGTTCGTGTGGATTCTGTGCTGTTAAAACTGGAAGACCATTACCTGTTGATTTGGAGGAGCCGATGCGTGTTGCAAACTCTGTTAAATTAATGAATGTTAAGCATTGTGTAATTACCTCAGTTGATAGAGATGATTTGAAAGATGGTGGGTCCATTATTTGGGTTGAGACTATAAATGCGGTAAGAAAAATTAGCCATCAAACAACATTAGAAACATTAGTTCCTGACTTTAAAGGAGATTGGGATAACTTACAGCGTATAATTGATGTAGCGCCTGAAATTGTGTCACATAATTTAGAGACCGTTCGTAGATTAACGAAACAAGTTCGGATTCAGGCCAAATACGATAGAAGTTTAGAAGCTTTAAAGCGTTTAAAGGATGGTGGAATGAAAACAAAATCTGGTATTATGTTAGGTTTGGGTGAGTTGGAAGAAGAGGTGATTGAATCAATGAAAGATTTGAGGAATGTTGGGTGTGATATATTAACTCTTGGGCAATATTTACAGCCAACAACAAAGCATCTTCCTGTTGTTGAATTTGTAACTCCAGCTCAGTTTGCTAAATATGAAAAGATTGGATTAGAGTTAGGGTTTCGTTTTGTAGAAAGTGGTCCTTTGGTAAGGTCTTCTTATCGAGCTGAAAAGCATCTCTTTTAAATTTTAATAGAAATTTGTCATGTTCTATTTTCCTAAAACTTAAAAATTACTACCGTTTCTTCAATGGCTTTGATTAAGTAGTATTTATTTTATAAGTTTACTGTCTAAAAGGACTAGGAATTTGCAAAATATATGTATCTTGCAAGCCATTTCACAAAGACACTAACTAACAAAACTGTTACATTATGAATATTAAATCTATACTAATTGGATCTTTAGCCTTAGGATTGGCTGTCGGAGGTACTTTATTAATGAACACTCAGAATGAGAGAACCGTTTATACACCTAGAGTGAATAGTGGTTTACAAAGTAATGCAGATTATGCAGAGTATATGCATATGCTAAGGGCAGATCCAGTAACAGGGTTAGTTGATCAGAATTTGGTTAATCAAGTAAGAAACGAAGTTATTGCAAGAGGTAAGATGAAGAAGAAGTCCTCATTAGGGTTAAACTGGGAACAGCAAGGGCCAGATAATGTAGGAGGTAGAACTAGAGCTATATTAATTGATAAGGACAATGCAAATATTGTTTATGCAGGAAGTGTTACAGGAGGTCTGTTTATCTCTACTGATGGTTCATTGTCTTGGAATCCAGTAACTGGAATGCAGGGTCTACTTGGAGCTAATTTAGCAATTTCTTGTATTACACAAACAAGTAGTGGTAGAATATTTTTTGGGACTGGAACAACTTTTGAAGGTGCTTATGGAAATGGAGGTAGTGGAGCTATTGGTAATGGTATTTATGAATATGTTCGTTCTTCTGGTGACGTTTTGCCTGTAGTTACAAATACAACAGCTATACCCAATAATAATACGGGTTCTTTTTGGACTGCAACAAATGCAATTGGATCTTATGGAGATAGACTTTATTTAGGAACAAAATCAGGTTTGGTTTATGCTGACCCTAATGGTTCTGGTATTTATCCAACTAGTTTTTCTGGCTGGGTAAATCCAATAGAAGTTTTGCCAAGCGTTCCTGAAACAAGTATTGTACAAGATATTGATGTAGGTTCTGATGGTACGATGTTAGTTACTTTTGGAGGGAAAGCTTATGTTGCTAGTCAAGGGAGTAATGTTTTTGTTAGAATACCAAGTACAGTAATGTCTGGAGGTTCTCGATGGTCAGGAGCAATTGCTCCTTCAAATCCTGATGTAATGTATATTTTAAGATCAAATGGAACATTGAAAGGATTAAGCATATCTATAGATAGAGGTGTTAATTGGACAGAAATAGTTCCTGCAGCAGTATCAACTGGTACGCCTACTAGTAAAGATCCATTTGTTCAGAATGATGGAACTGGTGGACAAGGTGGATATGATGACGCGATTGCTGTGAACCCTGGTAATTGGGGTCATGTAATTGTAGGTGGTGTTCAACTTTATGAATGGAAATATAGTTCAGGATCTAGCCCAATCGGAGGTAGCTGGTTAAAATCTGCTATTTTGAACGAATTTTCAAATGTTTATGTGCATGCAGATAAGCATACAATTGTATGGGAAAATTCAACTACTGTTTATGTAGGTAGTGATGGCGGTGTTGCTAAATCATCAGATGGAGCATTAACATGGCAGTCTAGAAACTTAGGATATAATGTTACCACTTTTTATGACATGAATATTTCGGCTAATGGGTATATACTTGGTGGAGCTCAAGATAATGGGACTCAATTAGTATCTTTTGGTAATTTTGGGGGAGTGACACCTTTAGGTGCTTTTGAAATACAAGGTGGTGATGGATTTGATTGTGCTTTTTCTAATTTAGGTAGTATAGCTTATGCTACTTCTCAAAATGGATCACTTTCTAGAGTAAGTGGCGGTCCAGGTGGGAACATTTATGACGCATATTTGTCAAATCTTGTAGCTACCGTTAATCAACCGTTTCACACTGTTATTGAAAATTGGGAAAGCACAAATGATATGACAAGTAAAGATACTGTTTTACGTTATATTGGTTCTGCAGGTTTGATTATAAATATTGGAGATACTGTTTTCCCAGGAGATACATTGTTCGCTGGGCAGGTTATTAAATATCCAAGTTTAACAAACAATATAGAATTAAGCTACACTGTTCCTTCTGATCTTATTATTGGTACACCAGTTGATTCACTCAAATTATTAGATCGTATTCAAAATAAATTTGTAACAAGAACAACTGATGGAATTTACTTAACTGAAGATGCTGCACGTTTAAATGCTTTGAGTAATAGATGGTTTAAAATTGCACCCCAAACAAATGTCGAGAATTTTGAATTTTCACCAGATGGGAATCACTTATTTATGGGAACATCAAATGGCTCAGTTATTAGAGTAAGTGGCTTAGGTTTGGTTAATAGAAGTGATGATCAAACGCATTGGGACACAACATTAACTATGCAACAGATAGCTAGTGGTCTTGGAGGTGTTGTAAGTATTGCTCTAGATCCAAATGATGGAAATAATGCAATTGCTACTTCTACATCATATAATACAGGAAATCACGTTTATAGATGTACAAATGCTTTAACAACGACAAGTTCTTCAGGAAACTTTACAGCTATTCAAGGTGCAGGTACTGGAAGTCTCCCTAAAATGCCAGTTTATGATGCTGAGGTTGATTATTCTGACAATAATAAAGTTATTATTGGAACTGAATGGGGAGTATGGACAACAGATAACGCTTTTTCTGCAGGCTCTGGTGCATTAGTTGAATGGACTGATGAAAGTGGTGAGGGAATGGCACATGTACCAGTATTTGCTGTTGAGCAGCAAAATTTAAACTCTTGGGAATCGGTAAATTCTGGTGTTGTTTATTTAGGAACACACGGTAGAGGGTTTTATAAAGCTACAGAGTTAGAAGTTGTATCGGTAAAAGAGAATGACTTTGATGACTTTACTGATGGAAACGGTTTTGTTTCTAACTTAAATGTTTATCCTAATCCTTTAAATAACGCAGGAACGTTATCTTTTAATGTAAGAGAGAACGTTGAGACTAAAATAAGAATTTATAACTTAACTGGATCTTTAGTTAAAACTATTGAATTAGGCTTGACTACTAAAGGAGAACATAAAGAAAGATTTGATGCTTCAACTTTAAGTATTGGTTCTTATATTATTTCTTTAGAATCAGGTTCTGAAAGAAAGGTTGCGAAGTTTATTGTAACTAGATAGAAGTTATTTTTATTAAAAAATAATAAAAGCTCTCCCGTATAAACGGGAGAGCTTTTTTAATTTAGAACAAATGGAAAATAAGTATGAACATATCTTTTTTGATTTAGACAGAACGCTTTGGCATTTTGATGAGAATTCAAAAAAAGTTTTGAATGATATTTATAAGCACTTTAAGTTGTTTTTAGGTATATCATCAGTTGATGAGTTTATTACGAAATATGAGGAGGTTAATGAAGGTTTATGGAGCCTTTATCGAGATGATAAGATTACGAAGGATGATTTACGCTGGAAACGTTTTGGAGACACATTAAATCATTTTAATATGCAGAATGATGGAATGGCTAATGAAATTGCTGATTATTATCTTTACCATTCACCTCGGCAAACAGTATTATTTCCTGAAACTAAAAATGTTCTTGACTATTTATCAGAAAAGTATAAACTTCATATAATTACAAATGGTTTTGAGGAGGTTCAGCATATCAAACTCAAAGAGTCTGGTTTAGTAAAGTACTTTGACGTTATTATTCTTTCTGAAAAAGTGGGAGTGAAAAAACCTCATCCATATATTTTTAAGAAAGCTTTTTCTGAATCAGGAGCAAATGCTAAAAACTCCGTAATGATAGGCGATGATCTGTATGCTGATATTTATGGAGCTCAAAGAGTTAAGATGGATGCTATTTATTTCAACTTTTACAAGTTAGCACATGACAAGTATGTGCTGCAGGAAATTAATTGTTTAACTGAACTTTATAAATTATTATAAACAAAGAAGTCCTGATATTAATATCAGGACTTCTTTATCTTTTGGAAAGGAATAAGTTATTTTCCCTTTTTTAATACATTGTTTTCTTTCATTTTTTTAAGAAGGAATTAATTTTTAGTACTTTTTTTCAATCTCTTTGCTTCTTTTTTAGCTTTACCTTTTTTAAAAGGTTTTGCTTTGTCTTTAGAACAACAAGCTTTTTTTGTTTCTACTTTTTTAGAACAACAAGCTTTTTTATCGCCTTTTTTACACGATTTTTTATCGTGTTTACAATCTTTTTTGTCACAATCTTTGTCATCATCAGACTGAACAGTGTCAAAGTTAGTAGTTGAGACTGTTGCCGAAGCAAAACTTGAAGTTGCTACAAATCCGATAAATGCAATTGCTAATAATAATTTTTTCATAATAAATATTTAATAAGGTTTACTTTCTATTAAATTAGTAAAAAGAGGAAAGCCTAAATGTTAAACTTTGTTAAATTTAGCAATAGTTG
>Ga0307996_1000077_pt1 | contig 26708 bp, 23 predicted proteins | sample Davwhametageno35_FD_203143 | JGI IMG/M metagenome (GOLD analysis project Ga0307996, IMG submission 203143) | Marine microbial communities from Davis Island wharf, Antarctic Ocean - #35 | ecosystem: Environmental > Aquatic > Marine > Unclassified | place: Antarctic Ocean: Davis Island wharf...
TTTATCTTTATTAAAAAAACTAAGTTGACTCCCTAGATTAATATTAATTCTTTTTTCTTCACCAATAATAGGTAATTGTTCATAGTTTGGTTCAATAGCTATGTTGGTAGGGTCATCAATTAAGATGGTAAATAACTGTTCAACATTTAGATTAGAAAAATTAATATCTACAAAAATTGAACTATTACTACTAGTATTTATACCTCCATGTATTCCTATATCCAATGCTGTTTTGTAGGTTGGACTTAAAGGAAGTTCTTCAAGTGAATAAAATTGATTAAAATAATTGTCAAAAAAAGTTGTGTTTTGCGGAAGATCTAAGATGTATTGAACTCCATATGGAGAATTTTTATTAGAGCCATCGTAAATTGAAGCAGTATTATTATTAACAAAAAGAGCTCCAACATTCACCCCAAAAACAAAAGTAGGTGTTTTTTTCTCTTCTTTTTTGTCTGACCAATCTTGAGCAACAAGCATTGGTGTAAATAAGATATAATAAAGAATAAAAGATAAGAATTTACTTTTCATAGATTAAATTTTATTGTGTGATCCATCACAAAAAGCACCTTTTGATGAATGTTTACATCCACACCAAGCCGCTTTTTTATCGTCCTCTAACAAAATAATTTGTGGTCTAAATTCACTTTCAGCATGAGAACCATCGCAAAATGGATCTTTTCTACTTTGTCCGCAGGTACAAAAAGCATATTTACCTCTTTTCATTTCCATTACGTAAGGTTTCTTTTGTACTATTTTTGGATCTGCCATAATTATTAGTGTTTAGTAAATAGTTGTTAGTTTCTTGGGAAATAGATTTCCAGTCTTACAATTCTTAATTCATCATTCTATATTATACGACCATCTTTCATGGTTAATTTTCTGTCTGCCATATTGGCTAATTCATCATTGTGTGTTACAATAACAAAGGTCTGATTTAACTCATCACGTAAAGTGAAAAATAATTGATGTAATTCTTTGGCAGAGGCAGAATCTAAATTACCTGAAGGTTCATCCGCTAAAATTACTGTTGGGTTATTCATTAAAGCTCTACAAACAGCAACACGTTGTTGTTCACCACCCGAAAGTTCTGATGGTTTGTGCGCAGCTCTTTCTGCTACACCTAATTTTTTGAGTAGCTCCATTGCTCTTTTTTCCGCTTCAACCTTTGGCGTTTTATGAATATAAGCAGGGATACAAACATTTTCTAATGCCGTAAACTCAGGCAGTAAATGATGGAATTGAAAAACAAAACCAATATTTTTATTTCTAAACAACGAAAGATCTTTATCGTTTAATTTAGAAGTGTTTATGTCATTAATTGCTATATAACCTGTGTCAGGTAAATCTAATGTTCCAATAATTTGAAGTAGTGTAGATTTTCCAGCACCAGAAGCACCAACAATAGAGATTATTTCTCCTTTTTTGATCAAAAGATTAACTCCTTGTAATACCTTTAAATCACCATAAGACTTATGTATATTTTCTGCTTTTATCATTTAGCTAAGTTACTATTCTTTGTCATATTCAGCCTGTCAAAATGTACATAAAGAATGCGAAATTAATTTTCCTTCGACAAGCTTAGGATGACATTAATTTTACAAAAGCCAAATTATTAATATTTTGTTAAAAATAGACATTGATTTCCCAATTAAAACTGTTACTTTTGGTTGGAATTTTAGAAAATCACATAAAATGAATATACACGAATATCAAGGAAAATCATTATTAAAAGGATTTGGCGTTGCAATTCAAGAAGGAATTTTTGCTAGCACTCCTGAAGAGGCTGTTGAAGCAGCTAAACAATTAACGAAAGATACCGGAACAGAGTGGTTTGTTTTAAAAGCACAAATTCATGCTGGTGGAAGAGGGAAAGGAACAGTTACAGAAACTGGTTCTCACGGTGTTGTTTTGGCAAAAGGATTAGATAAAGTAGCTGATATTGCAAAAGGGATATTAGGTGGTCATTTAGTTACTGCTCAAACAAGCGATACTGGAAAATTAGTAAGAAAGGTATTAGTAGCTCAAGATGTATACTATCCTGGAGAAGTTGAAACTGAAGAGTTTTACATGTCTGTTTTATTAAATAGAGATACAAGTAAAAATATTATTATGTATTCTACTGAAGGTGGAATGGATATTGAAACTGTTGCTGAGAACACTCCTCACTTGATATTTAAAGAAGAAATTAATCCAACTGTTGGTTTACAAGGTTATCAAACAAGAAAAATTGCTTTTAACTTAGGTTTATCAGGGATGGCATTTAAACAAATGACAAAATTTGTTTCTGCACTATATGCTGCTTATGAAGGAACTGATTCTGCAATGTTTGAAATTAACCCAGTGTTAAAAACTTCAGACAACAAAATTATTGCTGTTGATTCTAAAGTAAACATTGATGACAGTGCTTTATATAGACACAAGGAAATTGCAGCAATGCACGATCCAAGTGAAGATAACCCAATTGAATTAGAAGCTGCTGAAGCAGGTTTAAATTATGTTGATTTAGACGGAAACGTTGGATGTATGGTTAACGGAGCTGGATTAGCAATGGCAACTATGGATATCATTAAATTATCTGGTGGAGAACCAGCTAACTTCTTAGACGTTGGAGGTACTGCTGATGCAGAAAGAGTTGAAAAAGCTTTTAGAATGATCTTAAGAGATCCTAATGTAAAAGCAATTTTAATTAACATTTTTGGTGGTATTGTTAGATGTGATAGAGTTGCACAAGGAGTTGTGGATGCTTATAAAAATATCGGTAACATTCCAGTGCCAATTATTGTTCGTTTACAAGGAACAAATGCTGTAGAAGCTAAAAAATTAATTGACGATTCAGGTTTAGATGTACAATCTGCTGTATTGTTAAAAGAAGCTGCAGATGCAGTAAAAGCTGTTTTAGCTTAAAAATAAATTGTCATTCTCAGCTAGACTGAGAATCTGATATAAAATAAAAGGTCTTCACAATTTGTGAAGACCTTTTTTTATAATTTTATCTTGAGAAAACAACGAGTTAATGTTGCTTTAGAAAAGGTAAGTAATACGTGTTTTTAGATTTTTTGTATATTACATGAAACGGAGTTATGATTTTATATATAGTGTAAGCTGTTGCCTTTCTATTATTATTAGTCATGAAAGATGCCGTATTTAATGATATTGCCAAAACCCTAGATTTAGATGCAAAAGATCTTATCGTTAGTATAAGGCCATGAATCAGAATCCAGAACAAATAGTGATAGATAAGATTGACCAAATGCTGATTGAAGCAGAACAACTAGTTCAGTCAAAGGATGAAGTGAACTTATCTGCTGGAATTGGTGTTGCTCTTCGCATTATTCATTAGTAATTTCAAGGTTCTTTCCTGAGCCATTTGGAGTCAAAAAAAAACTAAAGGAGGTAAAAGAGTTTCAGTTCGATGACTTTTGTAATAATTCCAGTAATTTTATAGAATTGGCTATTCGATTTTGGAGAAGTTGTCATAAGTTCAGAAGGTAATTTAATGTTTAGAATAATTTATCTAAAACATAATTTGTTCAGCTTTTTAATCAATATTAACTGCCATTTTTGAATTAAGAATAGAATGCAACTAATAATTCCGTCAATATTTCAGTTATTGATGAATGGCATAACTCTTGAAAATAGTGATGACAACAATTATTCTTTATGTATTTAGAGGGTAACTGTCATTTTGGCTTGAATATATTGCCAATATAAATTTTAAAGAGCAAAGAAGATGAAAGATAGTTTTGATATGGATAGTGTAGTAATTAGCAATGTATTGGATGAGGATGCGGAATTTATTCCATTGTTATCGCCAGATGATGAAGAGCAAATTAATGCAGAAAAAACGCCAGATGAATTACCAATTTTGCCTTTAAGAAATACAGTGTTATTTCCAGGTGTGGTAATTCCAATTACTGTTGGTAGAGATAAATCAATAAAATTAATTCAGGAAGCGAATAAAGGAGATAAAACCTTAGGTGTGGTTTCTCAAAAGAATGATGAAATTGAAGACCCATCTGCAGATGATTTAAATTCTATTGGTACTATAGCTCATATTTTAAAATTACTAAAGATGCCTGACGGTAATATTACTGTTATTATTCAGGGTAAAAAGCGTTTTAAGGTAAAGGAAATAACGCAAGAAGAACCTTATTTAAAAGCTAAAATTGAAGCTTTTGATCAGGTTAAAAAACCAAAAGGGAAAAGTTTTGAGGCTTTGGTTTCTTCAATTAAGGATTTAGCGTCTCAAATTATTGAGCAATCACCAACAATTCCTTCAGAAGCTACATTTGCAATAAAAAATATTGAGAGTCCAACTTTCTTAATCAATTTTATTGCTTCTAATATGAAGGCTGATGTTATTACGAAGCAAAGCTTATTGGAAATTCCGGAGGTAAAGGAGAGAGCGAATGCATTGTTAATTCATTTAACGAAAGAACTACAACTGTTAGAATTGAAAAATGATATTCAGTCTAAAGTTAGAACAGATTTAGATCAACAACAGAGAGAGTATTTTTTAAATCAGCAAATAAAGCAAATACAAGAAGAGCTTGGTGGAGATCCTCAAGAACAAGAGATTGAAGTTTTTTTAGAAAAAGCGAAGAAAAAGAAATGGAATAAAAATGTAGCAGAAAGGTTTGAAAAAGAAGTTCAAAAATTTCAACGTTTAAATCCACAATCTGCTGAGTATTCTGTGCAATTAAATTATTTGGAAACACTAATTGAGTTGCCTTGGAATGATTATACGAAGGATAATTTTGATTTAAAAAGAGCTCAAAAAATACTAGATAAAGATCATTTTGGTTTAGAAAAAGTTAAAGAAAGAATTATAGAATATTTGGCTGTACTAAAACTAAAAGGAGATATGAAATCTCCAATTTTATGTTTGTACGGACCTCCAGGTGTTGGTAAAACTTCTTTGGGAAGATCTATTGCAAAAGCATTGGATAGAAAGTATGTAAGAATGTCGTTAGGAGGAGTAAGAGATGAAGCTGAAATTAGAGGGCACAGAAAAACATATATTGGTGCTATGCCAGGTAGAGTTATTCAAAACATTAAAAAGGTAGAATCCTCTAACCCTGTTTATGTGTTGGATGAGATTGATAAGATTGCAACAAGCCATCAAGGAGATCCTTCTTCTGCATTGTTAGAAGTGTTGGATCCAGAACAAAACGATAAGTTTTATGATAATTTTTTAGAGCTGGATTTCGATTTGTCTAAGGTGTTATTTGTTGCAACAGCAAACGAATTATCTACCATTCAACCTGCGTTGAGAGATAGAATGGAAATCATTGAAATTTCAGGATATACTGTAGAAGAAAAGATTGAAATAGCAAATAAACATTTAATTCCGAAGTTGTTAAAAAACCATGGAATTAAGAAGAAGGATTTAAACCTATCTAAAGCTAACTTAGAGAAAATAGTTACTGATTACACGAGAGAATCTGGTGTAAGGGGATTGGAAAAGAAAATTGCTAAGGTTATTCGTAATAGAGCAAAACTAATTGCTTTAGAAGAAGAATTTGAAGCGAAGATTTCTTTAGAAGAAATGATGAAAATATTAGGACCTGGTCATTCTATGGATAAATACCAAGGAAACGAAGTTGCTGGAGTTGTAACAGGTCTAGCATGGACTTCTGTTGGAGGAGATATCTTATTTATTGAATCGATTTTAAGTAAAGGGAAAGGGAAATTAACCTTAACCGGAAATTTAGGAGATGTAATGAAAGAATCAGCTCTAATTGCTTTAGTTTACTTAAAAGCCCACGCTGAATCTATCGGTTTAAAACCAGAAGTTTTTGAAAATTGGGACATCCATATTCACGTGCCAGAAGGAGCTACTCCTAAAGATGGACCTTCTGCAGGAATTACCATGTTAACGGCTTTAGCTTCGGCATTTACACAACGTAAAGTAAAAAGTAAATTAGCAATGACAGGTGAAATTACTTTAAGAGGTAGGGTATTGCCTGTTGGAGGAATTAAAGAGAAAATTTTAGCAGCTAAGAGAGCAGATATTAAAGAGATTGTTTTATCAGAAGATAACCGTAAAGATATTGAAGATATTAATGATAAATATCTGAAAGGATTAACATTTCATTATGTTGCAACAATGTTAGAAGTGGTTGATTTAGCTCTTACAAACCAAAAAGTTAAACAAGCTTTAAAGATTGCTTAATTTGATATAAACAACTGTTAATAATTTCTGAAAAATTTAAAAAATATTTCTTTTTAAAAAAACTAAATTTGTTAGCCTTACTTTAAGGAAAATATAAAAAAGACACACATGAAATTTATAGTATCAAGCGAAATTTTATTAAAGAAATTACAGCTAATAGGAGGTGTATTAAACTCAAGTAATACTTTACCAATTTTAGATGATTTTTTATTCGTAATAAAAAAAGGAGAGTTAAGTATTACTGCTTCTGATTTAGAAACTACAATGGTTACTAAAATCTCTATTGAAGCAAAAGAAGATGGTGTAATTGCTATACCAGCAAAATTGTTGTTGGATACATTGAAAACATTTCCTGACCAACCGTTAACGTTTACAATTGATGCAGCTACTTTCGGTATCGAAATATCTTCTGATTATGGTAAATATAAATTAAATGGGCATGATGGAACTGAATTTCCTAAAACACCAAAATTAGAACAACCATCTAAAATTGATGCTGATGCTTCTATTTTATCAAGTGCAATTAATAAAACATTGTTTGCAACTGGTAATGATGAATTAAGACCGGTTATGTCTGGTGTGTTTTTCGAAATAAGCGGAGATGATATCACATTTGTTGCAACGGATGCACACAAATTAGTAAAGTATAGAAGAACAGATTTAAAAGGAGATAAAGGAGCTTCTTTTATCTTACCAAAAAAGCCGTTAACATTACTTAAAGGAATTTTAGGAAGTGTTGGTGAAACAGTAACTGTTGAGTACAATGAAACAAATGCAATGTTTATATTTGGTTCAACAAAAATGCAATGTAGATTAATTGACGGTAAATATCCGAACTACAATGCTGTTATTCCTAGAGAAAATCCAAATAGTTTAACTGTTGGAAGAAGTGCTTTATTAAATTCAATTAAAAGAGTTTCAATATTCTCAAACAAAACAACACATCAAGTTCGTTTAAAAATGACGGGTAGTGAATTACACATTTCTGCTGAAGATTTAGATTTTGCAAATGAAGCAAATGAAAGATTAACTTGTCAGTATGAAGGAGAAGATATGGAAATTGGATTTAACTCTAGATTTTTAATTGAGATGTTATCTAATTTAGAATCTGATGAAGTAAACATTGCGATGTCTGCTTCTAATAGAGCAGGTATTTTAACGCCATGCGAAAAGACTGATGAAGCTGAAGAAGTACTAATGTTGGTTATGCCAGTTATGTTGAATAACTAAAGAAAATGTCATTATCAGCTTGACTGGGAATCTATTCATAAACTAATAAAAAAGCCGCTCATTGAGCGTCTTTTTTATTAGGTATAAATTATGATTTCTGTTTAAGCTACAATCGCCTCTGCACATTTCTGTCCATCAATAGCAGCAGAAACAATTCCACCAGCATAACCAGCACCTTCACCGCAGGGAAACAATCCTTTTACATCTGGATGTTGAAACGTTTCTCTATCACGAGGTATTTTTACTGGCGAAGAAGTTCTACTTTCTACACCAACAATAAGAGCATCATTAGTCATGTAGCCCTTCATTTTGTAACCAAACTTAGAAAAACCTTCTTGTAATCTTTTTGTAATTTCTTTTGGTAAAATTTCATGTAATGGAGCACTAACAATACCCGGAACATAAGAACATTCTGGCAAGTCTGTGGATACTTTTCCTTTAATAAAATCAGTTAAACGTTGTGCAGGAGCTAATTGTCCAGTATCACCTTTGTTTCCAGCAGCAATAAATGCTTTTTTCTCTACATCTGCCTGGAAAGCTAATCCAGCCAATGGGCCATATTCTTTATAAGGAATCAAATCTTCTGCTTCAACAGAAACAACAATTCCAGAGTTGGCGTAAGGGTTATTTCGTTTTGATGGTGACCATCCGTTGGTAACAATTTCACCTGGTGCAGTAGCACATGGGGCTATTATTCCTCCAGGACACATACAAAATGAAAATACTCCACGGTCTTTAACCTGTTGCACTAATTTGTATGATGCAGGTGGTAAGAATTCACTTTTTTCTTTACAATGGTATTGAATAGAGTCGATTAAACTCTGTGGGTGTTCAACTCTGACTCCCATTGCAAAAGGCTTGCTTTCAATAGCAATCCCTTTATCATGTAATAAGTTAAAAATATCTCTAGCTGAATGTCCTGTAGCCAAAATAACGTTTTTAGAAAGTATTTTCTCGTCATTTTGAGTAACTACACCTAAAACTTGTTTATCAGTTACAATAATATCAGTGAGTTTAGTATCAAAGCGAATTTCTCCACCATGTTCTAAAATAGTTTCTCTAATAGCTGTAACAACATTAGGTAGTTTGTTCGTTCCAATATGCGGATGAGCATCTACCATTATATCTTCTGGAGCTCCGTGTGCAACTAAAGTTGCCAAAACAGCATTAACATCACCACGTTTTTTAGATCGTGTATAAAGCTTTCCATCAGAATACGTTCCAGCTCCTCCTTCACCAAAACAATAATTCGATTCTGGATTTACAATTTGTTTTTTATTAATAGTTGCTAAATCACGCCTTCTGCTTCTAACATCTTTACCTCTTTCTAAAACAATAGGTTTTAATCCTAATTCAATTGCTTTAAGCGCAGCAAACATTCCTGAAGGGCCAAATCCAACAATAATAATAGGTTCTAAATCTTTTACATTTTGATAATTATTTTCGGTAACCAATTCTGGTATTGATTCTCCATCCAAATAAACTTCAATTTTTAAGTTAACCGTTACTGGCTTTCTTCTAGCGTCAATAGAACGTTTGGCAATTTTAAATTCAAATTGATCAACGTGTAGCTCTTCCTTTAATAATTCTTTTAATAATTCGGTACTGGCTGCTGTATCTGGTAATACAGAAAGTTGAATGATTTGCATGTTGTTTATTTGGTGAAATTTTATAATTATCTTAATTTAATTGATACATTGATTAATCCAATTATTAGAAAATAAGATTTAACCTTCAAAGGTAAGAGAAAGTAGGAACATTTTAGATTTTAATTTGTCAATAGGATCAGTAAACTGTTGGTTGTTGTGATCTATCAAGTTTTTTAGCCCGTATGACATTTTAAATTCTAACCCAAACTTAAAATACGGTAGATAAAAATCAGTTCCAAAAGCAATTTCAGCTAAAAAATCATTCCTTTTAATGGCAACAATAACATCACTTGCGTTATTAGCATTGTTATCATTTCCTACATTAGATGCTAAATCTATAGTGTAAGCTCCACCGACCAAAACGTAAGCACTAAAATTATTTACTCTAACAGACTTGTATTTAATTCCTAATGGCAGGTTTATTAAAGTAGATTCAATAATCTTAATATAATTTTTTTCACCATCATAAGTCTCAAATTTATAGTTTAATGTTCTCGATGCAAAGGCAAGGTTAGGAGTGAACCTTAAACTAAAATATTCGTTTAAATGCAAGGATGAAATGATGCCTAAATTAAAACCAGTTGCCGTTTTTGGCTCTAAGACCAATAAAGTATCCGAACCAGAAAAAGTTTCAGGCTGTCGTTCTAAAACAAAATTGGCTGAATTAATTCCTAACAAAAATCCAAAATGCATTACACGATGGTCAAACTTTGGTAAGTTTTTAGAGGTGGGTATTTGTCCATAAAAATTACTGAATAGGGCAAATAATAAAGCGAATATGAGGAATAAATTTTTATTCATATTTGACTATAACGACTAATGTTGCTTTTTATTTGTTTGCTTTATAAATTGAAGCGATTCCAAACATTAAAACAGTTGTCTTAGTATTTTTGTAACCAATTTTTTCTAAGATAGATGTGAAGTCTTGTCCGTCAGGAAAAGCATCAACAGATTCAGGTAAATAAGTGTAAGCAGCATTGTCTTTAGAAACTAACTTGCCAATACCTGGCAACATTTTATTAAAGTAAAAATTATAAATCTGTTTAATAGGGAAGTCTTTTGGTTTAGAAAACTCTAAGATAATTGCGGTTCCGTTTGGCTTAAGAACTCTTAACATTTCTGTTAATCCTTTTTCTAAATTTTCAAAGTTTCTAACACCAAAAGCAACAGTGTAGGCATCAAAGGTATTGTCGTTGAACTCTAGGTTTTCAGAATCGCCTAACTTCAATTCAATGACATTTTCTAATCCTTTCTTTTTTATTTTTTGATTACCAACAGCAAGCATTCCTTTAGAAATATCAATTCCTGTTACTTTGGTTGGATTAAGTTTTAATGCTTCAATAGCAAAATCTCCAGTTCCTGTAGCAATGTCTAAAATTTGCTTGGGCTGACTTTCTTTAAGCATGCGAATTGCTTTCTTACGCCAAAGAATATCAATACCCATTGATAAAAAGTGATTTAAAAAGTCGTATTTTTTTGAGATGTTATTAAACATCGTTGCCACCTGTTCTTTTTTACCTGTGGAATCTTCTTTATATGGAAATATAGTCATTAAAATTTAAATTAAATTGGCAATTGCTTCCGATAATAATTGATCTTTATCTATTGGAACTACTCCAACACTTTCGCAAACTAATCCTCCAGAAAGGTTCGCTATTTCGGCAATCATTGCAATAGATTGGTTAAGTGCTAAGCAAAGTGATGCAACACTAATTACGGTGTCTCCTGCGCCAGAAACATCCGCAATACTTCTAATGTGAGCAGAAATTTGTTTTTTATCGGTATCAGATTTTATTAAAACTCCATATTCTGAGAGTGTAATAAAGTTGATTTTATTTTGTTGATTTTCATTTAATTGATCAATAGCAGCTTCAACTTCTTTAGTGTTTGAAGGGTCAATATCAATGTTTAAACCTTCTTTAAGTTCCTTAAGATTTGGTTTAAAAAGTGTAGCATTTTTGTAATCGCTAAAATTTCTTTTTTTAGGGTCAACTGCTGTTGGAATATCTTTTGAGTTACAAAGAGATATAATATCTTCTATTAAATCTTTTGTAATTACTCCTTTATCGTAGTCTTGAAAAATAACAATGTCAATATTTTTAGTCTCAATTAAGTGCTTAATCGCTTTTGTAAGATCAGTATTTTCAGCAATAGATAATGGTGTTTCATCTTCAGAATCAACTCTTAAAACTTGATGTTTGTTTCCAATAACTCTTGTTTTAATAGTCGTAATTCGTTCAATACTATTAAGAATACCTTCAGTACTTAAATTCTCTTTAATTAAGAGTTCTTTAAATTTTTTAGAAGCACTATCTATACCAATAACAGAGCATAAAATAGGTGTTGCACCAAGCGCTTTAATGTTAAGTGCAACATTTGCTGCCCCTCCTAAACGATTGTCCTTTTTATTAACAGAAACAATAGGTACTGGAGCTTCTGGTGAAATACGATTGACCTCGCCATAGTAGTAAGAATCAATCATAACATCTCCAATAATTAAAACATTTAAGTTATTAAAGTTTTTAAAAAGGTTGACTATTTCGTTTTTGTTCCTCATAATTAATGAAGTAAAGCTAGTGTAGTTTTTATTCTATTAATTGCTTCTATTAATATCTCATCAGAAGCAGCATAAGATAATCTGATGCAATTTGGATCTCCAAAAGCTTCTCCTGTTACTAAAGCAACCAAGCCTTTGTTTAAAATATACATGGTTAAATCAGTCGCATTATTTATAACTGTTTCTCCATCTGTTTTACCAAAATAGCTTGTTACATCAGGAAAAATATAAAAAGCTCCTTTAGGAAAGTTTAATTTCAGTCCAGGAATTTCTTTCATTTTTGAAAGAACCAATTCTCTTCTCTTTTCAAAAGTTGCGAGCATTCCAGAGGTAACTGAAGGGTCAGCTTCTAGGGCAGCTTGAGCTGCTTTTTGAGCAATACTACAAGTTCCTGAAGTAAATTGTCCCTGCATTTTAACACAAGCATCAGCAATCCATTTTGGAGCACCAAGGTATCCAATTCTCCAACCTGTCATTGCAAAACCTTTAGAGACACCGTTAACAGTAATTACTTGATCTTTTATAAATTCAAACTGGCCAATACTTTCATGTTTTCCACTAAAGTTCATGTGCTCATATATTTCATCCGAAACAATTAAAATATTTGAGTATTCTTTAATAAGTTGAGCAATGTCGTGCAGCTCATCTTTAGTATACACCGAACCGCTTGGGTTACAAGGTGTACTAAACCAAATCATTCTAGTTTTGTCAGTTATTGCGGCTTTAATTTGAGCCACGTTAACTTTAAAATCTTGCTCAATAGTTGTTGGGATTCCTACAGGAATTGCTCCGGCAATTTTAATTATTTCATGGTAACTTACCCAGTAAGGTGCAGGTAAAATTACTTCGTCATTGGGGTTTAGTAAACTAATTGAAATGTTTGCTAAAGAATGTTTTGCACCTGTGGAAACAACTATTTGATTCGGGCTATAATCTAAATTGTTATCTCTTTTAAATTTTTTTGAAATGGCTTCTAATAGTTCAGGGTATCCAGGAACAGGAGTGTAGTGGGTATAGTTTTCATCTATTGCTTTTTTTGCAGCATCCTTAATGAAATCTGGTGTATCAAAATCTGGTTCACCAATACTTAAACTGATTACATCTTTACCTCTAGATTTTAGCTCTCTACTAAGCCTAGTCATTGCTAGGGTTTGAGATTCACTAAGGTTCTTTAGTGTGTTTGATACTTGATTGTTCATACGATTAATAATAGGTAACAAAACTAATGAAATTGTGGTTATTAATACCTCTCAAGTATGTCATTATGAACAATATTTTGCATCAATTTTAGTTAATTAGTAAAATGAAGTAAAAAATCTGTTTTATCGTAATTACTTTAGATTCATCACATTGATTGATCTTAAAACCAAAGCTTTGGTAAAACTGTCTTCAGAATGACATTTTATTTATAGTTTTACGATAATAAAAAATGAATTATGGAAACAGCTTTCGAGATTTTAAAATATATTTTACCATCATTAATAATGTTTGGAGCACTTTATTTTGTGATGAATAGGTTTTTGGATACAGAGCATCGTAAGCAATTATTAGTTTTAAAAAAAGAAAACATTTCTATAACAACACCATTACGCTTACAGGCTTATGAGCGTTTCGTTTTGTTTTTAGAAAGAATAATAGTTGATAAGCTAATATTGAGGGTTAACAGACCGGGGATGGATGCTAAATTTCTTAAGGCGGCATTATTAAAAACGGTAGAAGATGAGTTTAATCACAACTTAACACAACAGTTATATATTTCTGCATCTACTTGGGAAACAATAAAGCAAGTAAAGGAAGAAACGATTAAAATTATAAATGTAGCTGGAGCCAAATTGCCCACAAATGCAAAAAGTGCAGATTTAGCTAAAAATATTTTTGAAATAATTACAAGCTTAGAAAAGCAACCTGCTCAGTTTGCTATCCTTATCCTTAAAAAAGAAATCAGACAGTTGTTTTAATTAAAATTGAATATAATACTCCTTCCTCGGTAAATCGCGAGTCCAGTTGCAAATAATTACTAAGAAAAAAAGCAACTGGTTTATTCAATTACTTAGAAAGTCTAAAAGCAACTCCGAAGTCAAAATTCCATTGTGTAAATGTAAAATGTTGCGAAGCTATGTCAGAAGGGGATGGAGAAGTTCTAACATCTGGCATATTGATAAAACCAGCTTTATATTCAGTTCTAATAAAGAGATGTTTAAAGAAAGTAACATTTAAACCAGCTTTAGCACTAAAGCCATAACCAGCAAAATGAAAATCATCGTGTCTTTCGTTATTCCATAAAGTAACATTGGATTTTGGCATTAAAGCGCCTAAACCAAGACCAAGTAAGGTGTTTATTTGAACCTTATCAGAATTAATATTTACTTTAAAAAGTTTTAGTAAATTATCATTTCTTGTAATTTCAGCATTTAAATAATTTAAACCATCAGTGTGCTCATAGATTAGAAAGTCTCTAGTTAATGCGATGTCGTTATTAGTATATGAATCATCATAATTAGTTCCATCATTAATCTCTCCTGTAATTTGGGTTTGTTGGTTTTGAACCATTACATACTTCATGTGATCAACACCAATTGAAATATCATACTTATCATTGATAAAATATCCAATTCTAAAATTAGTTTGCGGTATAGTAATCGAATTTGGTTTAAAATATGTTTCAAAGTTGAATGTTGATTGTCTGTCCTTAGCCTCAACATCATTTAACGTGAAATCATAGTTGTCTCCAGTGAAATGGATGTCTGAATTTGAGAACCAACCTCTGTTCCATCCCCAAAAAATGTACATCTTACCTTTCTTGTTTTCTTCTTCAACTTTAGGTGCAATATCTTGAGAAAATGATTGAGTAGTTAACAATAAAGCTAAAAGCGGAAGTATATAAAAACGTTTATCCATGAGATTTATTTTTTGCAAGAGTGTGGTTATTTCCTAAACTGAAAAATGATTTTCGTTAGCTTTTAAAGGTTAATAATAACTCTTTAGCCGCTTTAAAAGGACTTGTTTTTCCTTCGGAAACATTTTCTTCTAACTTTAGTAATTGTGCTTTTACCTTCTCATCCGAATAAAAAAGGGTCATTAATGAAGAATTGATGGCATGTTCTAACCAAAATTTTGCTTGTTCTTTTCTGTTTTCCTTAAATGAATTATTGAGTCTTGTTTGGTTAACAAAGGATTCAACAATTCCCCAGACACTATCAATTTCTTTATCTTCTATAGCAGAACATGAAGTAACTCTAGGGATCCATTCATTATCATTAGTAGGGAATAAATGCAGCGCATTTTTATATTCTCTAACAGCCATTTTAGCATTATTGATGTTATCGTTATCGGCTTTGTTGATTATAACAGCATCAGCAATTTCCATTATCCCTCTTTTAATTCCTTGTAATTCATCACCAGCACCAGCAAGCATTAAAAGTAAAAAGAAATCAACCATAGATTTTACTTCTATTTCTGATTGTCCAACACCAACAGTCTCAATTAGAATAGTGTCATATCCTGCAGCTTCACAAAGAATAGTTGTTTCTCGGGTTGCTTTAGCAACTCCACCTAATGTGCCAGAAGATGGAGAAGGACGTATAAAAGCGTTTTTGTTAATAGAGAGTTTATTCATTCTAGTTTTATCTCCTAAAATACTTCCGTAACTTTTTTTACTACTTGGATCTATCGCTAAAACAGCAATCTTTTTATCCTTCTCAGCTATCAAATATGACCCCAAAGCTTCAATAAATGTGCTTTTTCCAACACCAGGAACCCCGGTAATTCCTATTCGTACAGAGTTTCCAGAGAAAGGGAGGCAAAGCTCTATTAATTCTTCAGCAACACTTTGGTGTTTGGGATTACTACTTTCAATTAAAGTAATAGCCTTACTTAAAATTGCTCTATTTCTTTTTTGTATACCATCAAAATAATCCTTTGCTGACAAAGACTTTTTGGTTTTGATGGTTATTTTGTTTATGTTTTTTTTCATGCTTACTATTCGAGAATAAAAGTAATTAAATTTATATTGTGTAATTAAATTATCGATAAAAACAACCTTTTACTGTGGGTTTATTCTATCAGTAAAGATTGTAAATCAAACAAATAAAAAGTAGAAGTAACAAAAAAGACCTCTTATCATTGTTCATGCCCTTTTATGTAAAATTAACATTTGAGTATATTGTTAGTACATATATTTGCTGATATATTTTACAGTAGATAAATATGATCGCAATAAAAGACTTACATAAATCTTACAAAATAGGTAAGAATTTTTTACACGTTCTAAAAGGAATCAATTTAGATGTTGATGAAGGTGAGTTGGTTGCTATTATGGGATCTTCTGGATCAGGAAAATCTACCTTGCTTAATATTTTAGGGATGTTAGATGTTGCAGATAAAGGAAGTTATACGCTGGATGCTGTTCCGATTAAAGATTTAGACGAAACAAAAGCAGCGAAGTATCGAAATAAATTTTTGGGATTTATTTTTCAGTCATTTAATTTAATTAATTACAAATCAGCTTTAGAAAATGTGGCGCTACCTCTTTATTATCAAAAAGTTGGCCGTAAGGAGCGTAATGAAAAAGCAATGCAGTATCTCGAAAAAGTTGGATTGGCTGACTGGGCAGAACATTTACCTAGTGAACTTTCTGGTGGACAAAAACAAAGAATTGCGATTGCGAGAGCATTAGCAGCCGAGCCAAAAGTTTTGTTGGCAGATGAGCCAACTGGAGCATTAGATTCTACAACTTCTTATGAGGTAATGCAATTAATACAAAATATTAACGATGAGGGAAAAACCATTTTAGTAGTAACGCATGAGGATGATATAGCAGCAATGTGTAAAAGAGTGGTTCGATTGAAAGATGGCGTTATCATTGAAGACGAAAAGGTAAATCAAGTACGAGCATCAGATTATGTTTAGCAAAGACAGTTGGCAAGAAATATTTGAAACCATCTCAAAAAATAAACTGAGAACTTTCCTTTCGGGGTTTACAGTTGCACTTGGTATTTTTATTTTCGTTATTCTTTTTGGTTTTGGAAATGGATTAAAAAATTCATTTCAAGAATTTTTTATGAACGATGCTACAAATATATTTAGACTTTTTCCGGGAAGAACATCTGTTCCTCATAATGGATTTAAATCTGGTAGGGATATTGAATTTGACAATGATGATTTAGCTGCTATTCAAAAAAACTTTGCTTTCCAGCTGCAGTATATTACACCTCGTATTCAGAGAAATTATACTGTAAAATATAAAAACAAATCCAACAACTACGGATTAAGAGCTGTTGCTCCTGGACATCAGCAAGCGGAAAAAACGATTATGATGAAAGGGAGATTCATTAACAGTCAAGATGTTTCAAATAAAACAAAATATACAGTAATTGGACGATTGGTGGAGCAAGACATTTTTAAAGGAGAAGATGCTTTGGGTAAATTTATTGATATTGGTAAAAGATCTTTTAAAGTGGTAGGCGTTTTTCAAGATGGTGGAGGAGATAATGAAGAAAGGTTTGTTTATGTTCCTTACACAACGAACCAACTCATTGAGAAAAATACAGATAAAGTGGGCCAAATAATTGTTGCTTTTAAACCAATGATAGGCTATCAAGGAGCGATGGATTTTGAATCCGAATTAATGGCTTTCATGAAAAAAAGACATGATATAAGTACTACGGATGAAGGGGCTATTTATTTAAGAAATATAGCGGAAGATTTGAAACAGAACCAAGAATTTGGTAGCTTGCTTCAGATGGTAGTCACGTTTGTAGGAATAGGAACCTTAATTGCTGGAATTATTGGCATCAGTAATATAATGGTATACGTAGTAAAAGAAAGAACTAAAGAGTTAGGAATAAGAAAGGCTATTGGAGCAACACCTCGAATGGTCATCGCAATGATTTTACAAGAGTCTATTTTTATTACTACAGCAGCGGGATATGTAGGGCTTTTTAGTGGCATATTTTTGTTGAACTCTATGGGAGATTCATTGGATAATTACTTTATAAAGAATCCTTATATAGATATGGGTACAGCAATTTTTGCAACTGTATTGTTGATAATATTTGGTGGAATTGCAGGTTACGTTCCAGCTAGAAGAGCTGCAAGAATTAAGCCTATAGAAGCTTTAAATGATGAGTGAAAATGAATGATATAATGAGTTGTTTTTTAAGACTAGACACAGGAAATTAAAAACCAAATATAAAATACTAAAGAGTTGTTAATACTAAGCAGAGATTCATGGCAAGAGATTTTTGGTTCTATTCAGAAGAATAAGGCTAGAACTATAATTACTGTAATTGGTGTGCTTTGGGGGATCTTTATTTATATCGTATTGTCTGGAGCAGCAAAAGGGTTAGATAATGGTTTTGAAGAACGTTTTCAAAATATCGCAATGAACAGTATGTTTGCTTGGGCTCAAACTACAAGTGTACCTTATGCAGGTTTTAAAACGGGAAGACCTATACAATTAAAATTAGGAGACGTAAGAACATTGGCAACAAGAGTTCCAGAAATTGAATTTATTGCTCCAAGAATTGTGAAAGGAGCTTTTGGAGGAGAATCAGGAGGAGTTATTTATGGTCAGAGAACCGGTTCTTACAGTATCTATGGAGATTTTCCAGTGTTATCAAAAATAGCGGCTCAAAAAATATACATTGGAGGGCGATTTGTAAATGAGGGAGATATAAAAGAATACAGAAAAGTATGCGTAATAGGTGAAAGAACCAAAAAAGAGTTATTTGCTAAAGATGTCGATCCCATTGGTAAATTTATAAGAATTGATAATGTTTTCTTTAAAGTTATAGGCGTTAAGAAGTTTGAAGATGGTGGAGGTTTTGGAGATGATGGAGATATTACAATACCATTTTCAACTTTTAGAAAACTCTATAATACAGGAGATGATGTGGGTTGGCTAGCAATTGCAGCTTATGATGATGTAGATGTTATGAAAGTGGAAGTGGATGTGAAAAAGGTATTGAAGAAAATTCATAAAATATCTCCAGAAGATGATAGAGCAATAGGTTCATTTAATTTGGGAGAAATTTTTACTAAGATTAGTGGCTTTGCTAAAGGACTTACATTTTTATCACTGGTAGTAGGTATAGCGACTATTATTGCTGGGGTTATTGGTATTGGTAATATTTTATTGATTTCGGTAAAAGAGCGAACAAAAGAGTTGGGAGTAAGAAGAGCCTTGGGAGCAACACCAAGTGAGGTACGTGGTCAGATTATACTAGAATCTGTATTTCTTACTATGATAGCTGGAATTTTTGGAATAATACTAGGCTCATTTGCTTTAAAAGTAATATCCATGGCAAGTGAAGGTGCTGATATTCCTTACACAAACCCAACAGTGCCAATCCCTTATGTATTAGGAGCATTATTTACAATGGTGATTTTAGGAACCCTAATTGGATTGATACCTGCGCAAAGAGCTGTAAGTATAAAACCAATAGATGCATTAAGAGAAGAGTAAAATGAAGTGATGAATCTCATGTTAAATAAAATGAATAAAAAATATAATTATGAAAAAAGCAATTAAGTACATTTTAATAATAGTAATTATATTGGGAGTTGTGTTTGCAACTAATTTCTTTATAACAACTAATAATCAAGACCCAGTTAAGTACGAATCGGAAAATCCGGTTAAAACAACAATTAAGAAAAAAACAGTTGCTACCGGAAAGGTTGTTCCAGAAGATGAGGTAGAAATAAAACCGCAAATTTCTGGAATTGTACATACCGTTTTTCTTAAAGAAGGAGAGGTTGTAAAAACTGGAGACTTAATAGCAACAATTAAAGTTGTTCCAAATGAACAAGCATTAAATAGTGCAACTGGTAGAGTAGAAAATGCTAAAATTGCATTAACAAATGGAGAAATTGATTTTAAAAGAAACAAAACACTTTATGATAAAGGGATTGTTTCTAACCAAGATTTTATTGCTATTGAGTTAAGATATAAACAGGCAAAACAAGAGTTGGAAAACGCAGGAAATGATTTGAAAATTATAAAAATGGGTACTGCTGGAAAAGGTGCTGCGAATACAAATATTAGAGCCACTGTTTCGGGAACTGTATTAACTGTTCCTGTAAAAAAAGGAGATCAAGTAATTGAGAGTAATAACTTTAGTGCAGGTACAACGGTAGCAACAATTGCTGATTTGACCAATATGATTTTTGAGGGTCAAGTTGATGAAGCAGAGGTTAGCAAGTTGAATATAGATATGCCTTTATTGATTAGCTTAGGAGCTATAAATGATAAAACATTCGATGCTACCTTAAGATTTGTAGCCCCTCAAGGAATTGAGGAGCAAGGAGCTGTTCAGTTCAAAATTGAGGCTAACGTTGTTTTGGATACTAACTTTTTTGTAAGAGCTGGTTATAGTGCTAATGCTACAATTGTAATTGGACAGAAAGATAATGTATTAGCAATTAAAGAAGCATTGATTCAGTTTGATGAAGAAACTGATGAACCTTTTGTAGAGTTAGAATTAGGAGATCAAGAATTTGAACGTAGAGAAATTGAGTTAGGAATTTCTGACGGTATTATGGTGGAAATTGTTGACGGGTTAACTGAAGCCGACAAAGTTAAAGTTTGGAACATTACAGAGCCTTTTAAGAAAAAATCTGATGAAGATAAAAAGAAGAAAAGAAAATAAGAAAACTGTCATTCTCAGTTTGACTGGGAATCTGTTTTTGTTAAAGAAATTTAAGAGAACAATACTAGGAAGAAAAGAAGTTAAATTATGAAAGTTTTATTATCAATAATAGGGTTAGGTGTATTGAGTAGTCTTTCTGCTCAGGATACTAAGGTTTGGACATTAAGAGAATGTGTTGATTATGCCATAGAAAATAATATATCAGTAAAACAATCTGAATTGGATAAGAAAATTTCTGAAGAAGATGTGAAAATTGCTAAATGGAACTTCGCACCAGATTTAAATGCGAGTGCTTCTCAGAATTTTAATTTTGGTTCTTCCATTGGTGTTTCGGGAGCAAGAATTCCGGCAGATTTCAGATCGAATAACTTAGGAATAAATTCATCAATAAACTTGTTTGATGGTTTTGCCAATCTACATACATTGTCGCGAGCAAAAATTGGTTTAGAAGTAAATGATGCAGCTATTTTAAAAATGAAAAATGACATTGCACTTAATGTTGTGAATAGCTATTTGCAAATATTGTTTGCAAAAGAACAACTTAAGGTGGCTGAATCTCAATTAACCATAAGTGGTTTGGAAGTGAGAAGAATTAAAGAATTGGTAGAAGTTGGTGTCTTAGCACAAGGTGAATTACTAAATGTAAAATCTGCATTGGCCAATGACAATCAAAAATTAATAGTTGCTCAAAATTCATTAACAATTGCTGAGTTGAGATTGTCTCAATTACTTCAGTTAGAAACAATGAGCATAGAGATACAAGATGTTAATGTTGATATTCAAAATCAGTCAATATTAGGTAATGGAGCAGAAGCTATTTACAACAAAGCAAATGAATCATTTCCCGAAATAAAATTAGCAGAGTTAAATATTTTAAGTGCTGAAAAAGGAGTTAAAATAGCAAAAGCCAATTTTTCTCCATCCTTAACAGCAAGTTTTGGATTAAATACAGCTTATCAGCACAGGCAAGGGTCTACAGATTTTACTCCTTTTCAATTTAGTGATCAGATTGATGATAATTTAGGGAAATCGATAAGATTCTCTTTAAATATTCCAATATCCAATCGGTATCAGTTTAGAAGTAATGTAAACAAGTCTAAGATTAACTATCAAAAGATTCAGTATAACTTAGAAAGTGAGCAGTTGAGGTTAAGAGAAACCATTCAAACGGCTTACACAGATGCTTTAGCATCATCTAAGTCTTATGATGCGGCAACAACATCTCTAGCTGCACAACAAAAAGCATTTGATTATTCTCAAGAGCGTTTTAAAGCAGGAGCCATTAACTATTTCGATTTTAATCAGACAAAAAATAACTTAGTAAATGCACAATCGCAATTAATACAAAGTAAATATGATTACATGTTTAAATTAAAAGTATTAGAGTTTTATTTTGGAGTGCCTTTTATAGCTGAATAAGTTAGTCGTTACTCGCGGTAGCAAACCCAATCAACTTATCATAAAACCCATTAAACGCTCTATGATAAACTAGAATGGAATAATCGTTTTTCGTTTCGTAATGAGAACCTTCAACTATTGATATGTCTCCAACGTTTTTAGACCCATCTTTAACAAAGCAATACTGGTAATCGTAATACCCTTGTTTTAGTAAGACTTCTTTGTGATAGTGTTGATTAATTGTATCGTAATCCAATTTTAGGTCTTCTTTAAATTTCCAATCCGAGAACTTTCCAAATAAATACAAGTTACCATCAGTTATTGGTGGAGAGTATGGGAGTTTAAAATGAATTTTAATATAATCAGCTTCGGTCTCACTGTTTTCACCTTCATTGCGTTTAACTAAAAAGTTGCCATTCAAATCTGGCTGAGAATAATATTGTTTAAAAGACCTTCTTTCGTCATCTAAAAGATACGCGTGATTTAATCTGTCATGACTTTCAAATTGTATCCTTTGTATTCTAATAGTTTGGTATCTAATACTTTTTAAATCAAAACCTCTAAACTCATTGTTCCCATCAAACACATTTTCGCTGTTATTAAAGTCATAATTAAGCTCAGTATCTTTAATGAATATTGGCTTTAATCCAGTGATAGCATTGTCCCATCGATAATTTTGCATTAAAACAACGTTTAGTCTACCAAACGGATCTTTAATGTCATAACCCTTATGGTTAATTTTAAAGTCAACTTCTTGTCTAAAATAACTTTCGTTTACATCTGTAGCACGTTTTATGTTCATAGTAATGGCTACTTGGTTTTCATAAATCATAAAACGTTTGGTTAAAATAGGGTGTGCTTCATCATTTACGTTGTATACCATTAAAATATAATTTCCTGATTTTGTTGGCTGCATGTTTTCATTCGGGAATGTTATATTATAATGCGTGTAATATAGATCTGTATTGTTTGAATAATCAAAATCAAATAATTCATCCTCAAAAAAACCTTTAATATATTCGTTTTTTTCAAGGTCTGAAGGTTCCCAATTAGCACTACAATGTAAAATGGTGTAATTGTAAATGCTGTTTTCTCTTCTTAAATCGTCAAAACTTAATTTTATTTTTTCATTTCCGTTTAAACTAATAATGGGATAACTCATTTCATTACGCGTATTATAAAGCATAACGGTTTTTATGCTGTCATCATACGTATAATCATCATAACGGATATAGTTGTCACGAGCATAATCATCATCAATTAGAATAGACGCGCTACAAATAAAGAAGATAAATCCTAATAGCAGAGTTGATAGGGTTGAAAGCTTTACTAGATTAAGGCTCATAAATAATGTCTTTGTTGTCAAAAATACGATATTGAACGAACCAAAATCAGTACCAAACTATTTTTTTTAATTAGGCTTTTAGTGGTAATGAACAATCAGGTTTTATAGCTTAAATTGTTGCTGATGAAAGCTATGTTATTTAGAATGGTTCTAAATTAGGAAAAGGAGCGTTTATTTTTAAAAAGTCGATAGAAAAAAAAGCATAAACTGTTACTTTTGTGTTCTTATACCAAAAAAATAAATATGTCAAAAGACGTAAAAATTCGTAAAGGCGTAAACATTAAACTAAAAGGCATTGCCGAGAAGCTTTATGCAGATGCTGCTACTAATTCTGATGTTGTTTTAAAACCTACTGATTTTCCTGGATTAATTCCAAAATTGTCTGTAAAAGTTGGAGCTAAAGTGAAAGCTGGTAGTCCAATTTTTTATAACAAAGAAAATGATAAGGTGTTGTTTACCTCTCCAATTAGTGGAGAAGTAATAGAAATAAACAGAGGAGAGAAAAGAAAAATATTAGAAATAAAAGTAAAAGTCGATGGGGCAAATACTTTTGAATCTTTTAAACAAGGCGATCCTAGCTCAATGTCTAGAGAAGAAGTTTTAGACAACATGTTGAAGAGTGGAGTTTGGCCTTTTATAAGACAACGGCCGTTTGATATTATTGCAGACCCAATGGTTACTCCAAAAGCTATACATGTTACTGCTTTTGATTCGTCTCCATTGGCACCAGATTTTGGTTTTATAGCGCATGGTGAAAGTTTAGTTTTACAAGCTGGATTAGATGCATTAGCAAAATTAACTGAAGGTACTGTTCATTTAAACATTACAGGAAATACAAATGCTGATGAAGCATTCGCTTCTGCAAAAAATGTTCAAATAAATAAAATTTCGGGTCCTCACCCAGCTGGTAATGTTGGAATTCAAATGCATCACATCGATCCTATTAATAAGGGAGAGGTTGTTTGGACTTTGAATGCACTAGAGGTATTAACTATCGGAAGATTATTTAAAGACGGGAAATTTGATGCTTCAAGATCAATAGTTGTTGCAGGATCAAAGATTACTACTCCAAAATATGTTAAAACTGTAATGGGAGCTAACATTAAAGATATTCTTAAAGGAAATTTAGAAGATGGTGCTCGTATCATAAGCGGAAATCCTTTAACAGGAAATCAAGTTCAAGAAAATGGACATTTAGGATTTTATAATTATCAGATAACTGCAATCCCTGCAGGTGGAGAACCAAGATTTTTTGGTTGGTTCCCTTTCTTTGGATTTAATGGGTTCAGTTTATCCAGAACTTCATTATCCTTCTTATCACCTAATAAAGAAAGAGATTTAGATGCAAATATAAATGGTGAAGAAAGAGCTTTCGTAATGGCTGGTCAATACGAACAGTTCTTTCCAATGGATATCTTTCCAGTTCATTTAGTTAAGTCAATGATTTATAAAGATATTGATTTAATGGAAAATTTAGGAATTTATGAAGTAGCACCAGAAGATTTTGCTTTATGTGAGTATGCTTGTACTTCTAAAATAGAAACACAAAAAATAGTAAGAGAAGCATTAGATTTAGTAAGAAAAGAAACGAGCTAGAATAGTTAAACAATTAAACAATGTAACAATTGGGACATTGATTTATTGACAAATTGATATATTAGATAAATGAAGGCATTAGAAGATTTTATGCAAAAAATGAAGCCGAAGAGTGATGGGAAATTTCCTATAGCTCATGCGGTTTGGGACGGTACTTATACCTTTCTATTTGTTCCTGGGCACACGAACAAAAATGGAGTTCATATTAGAGATAGTGTGGATTTAAAAAGAACAATGATTATTGTCGTACTGTCTTTGATTCCTTGTTTATTATTTGGTATTTTTAATGTTGGCCATCAGCACTTTTTAGCTTTAAATCCAATAGATGGAATTCCTTACAGCTTTCTAGATAAAATTATTTTTGGAACAATAAAAGTTCTTCCTTTAGTAATTATCTCTTATGGAGTAGGATTAGGGATAGAATTTGTATTTGCTGCAATTAACAAACATCCAATACAAGAAGGTTTTTTAGTTTCAGGAATGTTAATTCCATTAATTGTACCTGTCGATATTCCTTGGGCTATGTTAGCTGTAGCAGTCGCTTTTGCAGTTGTTTTAGGTAAAGAAGTGTTTGGTGGTACAGGAATGAATGTTCTTAATATAGCTATGGTTACACGAGCATTTTTGTTTTTTGCTTACCCAACAAAAATGTCAGGAGATAAGGTTTGGACCAATACATCATTGGATGAAGGTCAAACTTTAGTTGATGGTTATTCTGGAGCTACAGCTTTAGGTAATGCTGTAGAGGGTGGTGTAGATGCTATTCCTTCAATTATGGAATCAATTATTGGAACTATTCCAGGTTCTGTTGGTGAAACATCTATAATAGCTATTGGTTTAGGAGCGCTTTTATTGTTGTTAACAGGCATAGGAAGTTGGAGGATAATGCTTTCAACATTTGTTGGAGGTTTTCTAATGGCCTCAGTATTCAACCTTGTAGCTGGAGACAATCTCTTCATGCAGTTAACTCCATTAAACCAATTGGTAATAGGAGGCTTTGCCTTTGGAGCCGTTTTCATGGCTACAGATCCAGTAACAGGTACACAAACAAATTCTGGTCAGTGGTCTTATGGTATTTTAATCGGAATTTTAGCAATTCTTATTAGAGTTGCTAATCCTGCATACCCAGAAGGAATGATGTTAGCAGTACTTATAGGTAATGTATGTGCTCCATTAATTGATCACGTAGTGATACAATCAAATATAAAGAAAAGATTAAATCGACTTAAAACTGCATAATTATGGCTATTAATAGAGATAGTAACGTTTATACAATTGTTTTTGCTACCATTATGGTAGTAATAGTGGGAGGCTTGTTAGCCTTTATAGCATCAAGCTTAAAACCGCTACAAAAAGCAAATACAACCAATGAGAAAATGCAAAATATTTTGCAAGCCATTGGTTTAGAAGAAATGCGTGAACTTCAGAGAGATGAAGCAGGAGTAAAATTTAACGATTACGTTAAGAGAAGAATAACGATCAATTACAAAGGCGAAATTTTAAGTGATAAAACTGCAGTTGATGCAATTGACCCATTAGATAAATTAGATGCTTTTAATATTGATATAAGAAAAGAGTATTCAAGATTTGTTAAACCAATTATGAGTCAAAATAAAGGAAATGATAAAGCTATTGCTGCAGCATTGAGTGCTTCTGCAGATATTCATTTCCCAATTTTTGTTTGTGAAGATAAAGGAGAAACATTTTATGTGCTTTCTGCAAGTGGAAAAGGGCTGTGGGATGATATCTGGGGCTATATTGGACTGAGTTCAGATTTTTCAACAATTAATGGGACTGTATTCGATCATAAAGGAGAAACAGCAGGGTTAGGTTCAAAAATTAATGAAGCGTATTGGGAAGATCAATTCATTGGTAAAATAATTGCTGAAAATGGGAAGTTTATTCCTATAGAAGTTAAAAAGCCAGGAAACGATTTAAACAAGCATCAAGTAGATGGAATCAGTGGTGCAACATTTACTGGTGTTGGTGTTGATGAAATGCTAAGTAGAAGTATGGAAGTTTATTATGACTTCTTTAAAAATAATTCAGAATTTAAATCAGCTATCTAAAGCCAAAGTTATGAGTGAAGAGAAAAAATCAGAACCTTTAT
>Ga0307996_1000078_pt1 | contig 26487 bp, 26 predicted proteins | sample Davwhametageno35_FD_203143 | JGI IMG/M metagenome (GOLD analysis project Ga0307996, IMG submission 203143) | Marine microbial communities from Davis Island wharf, Antarctic Ocean - #35 | ecosystem: Environmental > Aquatic > Marine > Unclassified | place: Antarctic Ocean: Davis Island wharf...
GTTTTTAGAGTTGTAAATTTAATTAGGTTAAATAAAATGGTCAGTTTTATTTCCCGAGGTTTGTTTCAAAAGAATAAAGAAAAGCGAGATAGTTTTTTTGATCTTATCTTTATTATCAAATATCCGTTTTTTAATTCTATTTTTATTGCAAAATAAGCCGTTTTTCAGCGGATTTCGGTTTCAACAAGGGTTATGCCTAAACGGGCCTGTTGAGAGCCTTGTGGGTAGGCTGTATTGGTGCATAATTTCTCAGGTTTTAGGTGTAAATTGCGTCACAAATTACATTTTTAAAATCTAAGAGAATTATTTGAAAATTTATGGTTTTTAGAGTTGTAAATTTAATTAGGTTAAATAAAATGGCTAGTTTTATTTTCCGAGGTTTGTTTCGAAAGAATAAAGAAAAGCGAGATAGTTTTTTTGATCTTATCTTTATTATCAAATATCCGTTTTTTAATTCTATTTTTATTGCAAAATAAGCCGTTTTTCAGCGGATTTCGGTTTCAACAAGGGTTATGCCTAAACGGGCCTGTTGAGAGCCTTGTGGGTAGGCTGTATTGGTGCATAATTTCTCAGGTTTTAGGTGTAAATTGCGTCACAAATTACATTTTTAAAATCTAAGAGAATTATTTGAAAATTTATGGTTTTTAGAGTTGTAAATTTAATTAGGTTAAATAAAATGGCTAGTTTTATTTTCCGAGGTTTGTTTCGAAAGAATAAAGAAAAGCGAGATAGTTTTTTTGATCTTATCTTTATTATCAAATATTCGTTTTTTAATTTTATTTTTATTGCAAAATAAGCCGTTTTTCAGTGGGTTTCGGTTTCAACAAGGGTTATGCCTAAACGGGCCTGTTGAAAGGCTTGTGGGTAGGCTATATTGGTACATAAATTATCAGATTTATGAGAAAAAATTAGGTGAAAATAACTCAAGAGTGAAATTTCAGTTGCGAATTTCATTAAAGAATATATCTGTTTTGTTTGGTATACCGTTTTTTTTCAACTATAATGGAAGAAAAACGAGTACAGGTACGAAAGAGCACATATAAAACAACTTCCAATGTTATTACTAAATGATAATAGCAAATAAGACGATTCAACATTAGTATAAGAATTGCATCTGATAACAAATATAACTCAATTTTGTTGTAATGTATTTGTTTGGGAGATAATTACACTTATATTTCTGTTAAGAAGTTAAAATCAGAAACGCGTTAGAGCCAAGTTCTTATCGTCTAATGGTTAGGACGTTACTCTTTCACAGTAGAAATACGGGTTCAAATCCCGTTAAGAATAAATTTTGACTCAGTCTGGATTAAAGTAAGATGTGTTTGAATTATTTTAAATATTTGAGAAATTAATTAATGGCGAATATAACTCAGTTGGTTAGAGTGTTAGGTTGTGGTTCTAAAAGTCACAGGTTCGATTCCTGTTATTCGCCTCCTTAATAATTGTAAAAAGTTTTTACAGCATTAAATGGATACTTAAGCATTAAGACTTCAAATGGGCGTTTTATAACGAAATATTGTAAGGAGCAAATTATTATGTTTAGATCTACAATTCCCCATAAATTCGGAAAACTGATCTTCAACTAATGAAGAATTACTTAAAATTATTTTTTAAGTAAAAGATTTGGTGAATTGAATCATCTAAGTAACCAAAATTCAAAAATCAAACGAGGTGCTGCTAGTAGTGGCGAGCGAACGTAGTAATAGACTTAAAAATCAACAAATTTATTTAATATTTGTAATAGCCATAGCATGGTAACCTAAGTAATAGGACAGCCCTGTGAAATAAAGTTTAGATTTTTATCTAGTAAAATAAACTAAGTCATAGTTTGTTTGAATATTGGGGGACCACCCTCAAAGTCTAAAAATCTTAATGACTGATAGTGAATAGTACCGTGAGGGAAAAGTGAAAAAGACTTTGCGAAAGTGAAAAGACTTTGAAATTTAATGCTAACAATCTGTCGTAGTTTTTAAAATGACGACGTACCTTTTGCATAATGGACCAACAAGTTTATTTTAGTGGCGAGCTTAAGTAATTAGATACGTAGGCGCAAAGAAATTAAGTTTTAAAAGGCTGTTTTTAGTCTCTAGAATAAGACCCGAAACTAAGTGATCTAGTCATGAACTGGTTGAAGTTTAGGCGGAAACGCCTTTCGGAGGACCGAACCCGTGTATGTGGAAAAATACTGGGATGATTTGTGATTAGGGGTGAAAGGCCAATCAAACTTAGAGATAGCTGGTTTTCTGCGAAATCTATTTTAGTAGAGCGTTTAAATAACTTTTTTAAAGGTAGAGCTCTCGATAAACGATGGGGACTTAACGTTTTACTGAATTTATTGAAACTTCGAATGTTAATTATAAAGAATTTAAACAGACAGACTGTGAGTGCTAAGATTCACGGTCAAAAGGGAAACAGCCCAGATTATTAACTAAGGCTCTTAAAAATAATTAAGTGAAAAAATTGTGAAAAAATGTTGACAACCGAAAAGTAGGCTTAGAGGCAGCCATCTTTTAAAGAAAGCGTAACAGCTCATTGGTTTAGTTTTTTTGTGTTGAAAATGTATGGAACTAAAATTATTTGCCGAAGTTGTAAATTTATAGTAATTAAATGGTAGCAGAACGTTCTGTAAGTTTAAGAAGTTCTATAGTAATATAGAATGGAGACATCAGAAATGAAAATGTTGGTATGAGTAACGACAAACAATGTGTAAAACATTGTCGCCTTAAGTTCAAGGTTTCCAAAACAAGGCTAATCCGTTTTGGTATACAATTTATTGTTAATCGGTCTCTAAGAATAAAAACGAAAGTTTTAGTTCAATGAGAAAAAAATTATTTTTTATTCCTCAAAAGTGACAAAATATGAATATTATTTTTATTTTATGGTTTGAATGAAAGTTTTATAGTATTTTCTAGAAACAGCTTTTGAGTTTATTAACCGTACCCTAAACCGACACAGGTGAACAAGTTTAGTAAACTAAGGCGCTTGAGAGAATTATGTTGAAGGAACTCGGCAAAATGACTCCGTAACTTCGGAATAAGGAGTGACTTTGCAGGGGTAACCCTGTAAAGTTGTCACAAAATCGGGGACAGCAACTGTTTATTAAAAACACAGGTTTCTGCTAATTCGTAAGAAGATGTATTGAAACTGACGCCTGCCCAGTGCTGCAAGATTAAAGGAAAAAGTCATTTGGCTTCGACCCTAACTCCCAGTAAACGGCGGCTGTAACTCTGACGGTCCTAAGGTAGCGAAATTCCTTGGCATTTGATTGGTGTCCTGCATGAATGGCGTAATGACTGTCCTACTGTCTCCAACATAAACTCAGTGAAATTGAATTTTTCGTGAAGATGCGAAATTCTTGCAGCTAGACGGAAAGACCCCGTGCACCTTTACTGCAATTATACATTGTAATAAGATTTTTTTTGTGTAGCATAAGTGGGAAGTTATTTATTATAGCTCTTTGCGCAAGCAAATAAGTTAAACATCATTGAAATACCACTCTAAAAATTTTTTATTACTTATTGTTTAAGACAGTGTATAATGGGTAGTTTGACTGGGGCGGTCGCCTCCTAAAGAGTAACGGAGGCGTACAAAGGTAAACTTAAGTTGAACTTTAACAACTTTAAAGCATAATAGTATATGTTTGCCTGACTGTAAGATTGACAAATCAAACAGGGACGAAAGTCGGTTATAGTGATCCGATGATTCTGAGTGGAAATGGTCATCGCTCAACGAATAAAAGGTACGCCGGGGATAACAGGCTAATCACCCTCTAGAGACCATATCGACGGGGTGGTTTGGCACCTCGATGTTGGATTATCGCATCCTGGAGCTGAAGACGGTTCCAAGGGTTTGGCTGTTCGCCAATGAAGGCGGTACATGATCTGAGTTTAGAACGTTGTGAAACAGTTTGGTCCCTATCTACTGCAAGTGCAAAAAATTGAGAGGGGTAAACCTTAGTACGAGAGGACCGGGAAAAGTAAATCCATGGTGAATCGATTGTTATACCAATAGCATAGTCGAGTAGCTACATTTATAATAAATAATCACTGAAAGCATCTAAGTGAGAAATTAGCCTCAATACAAATTTTTTTTTAAAATGTAATAGATTATTACATTGATAGGCCTGGTGTGTAAGAATTGTAAGATTTTTAGCTAACAGGTACTAAATTAACTTTAAAACACTTTTTATATTTTTGGACTAAATTTTTGATTTTTAGTTTAACTATAGATTTAAATCCACGAATAGGTTATATGATTTTCATTATATAGATAAATATAATCGAACAATATGAGTTTGATCCTGGCTCAGAATGAACGCTAGTAGTATGCTTTACACATGCAAGTCGAACGGGAATTAATTTTCTCGTGGCGTACGGGTGAGTATTCGCAGAATTTTCCCTTTCAATTCAGGACAAAGATTTACTTGATTAAATCAAAATACTGAATATTCAAAAGGTTAACTCCGTTGAAAGATAAATCTGCATAAGATTAGGTTGTTGGTGAATTAAAAGCTTACCAAGCCCGCGATCTTTAGTTGGTCTTAGAGGATGATCAACCACACTGGAACTGAAATAAGGTCCAGGCTGACACGTCGGCCAGCAGTGAGGAATATTGGACAATGAACGAAAGTTTGATCCAGCAATACTAACTGGGTGATGACGGCTTATTTAAGTTGTAAGATCCTTTAATTAAAGAAGATAATGACACTATTTAATTGAATTTTAGTCCTGGCTAATACTCGTGCCAGCAGCCGCGGTAATACGGGAAGGGCAAGCGTTATTCGGCATGATTGGGCGTAAAGGGTCCGTAGACGGCAAAGTAAGTTTTTTGTTAAATTTTAAGACCCAATCTTAATTCTGCAATTAATACTGCTTTGCTTTGAGTTTAATACAGAAAAGTAGAATTTTATACGACAGGGGTGAAATCCGTAGATATATAAAGGAATGCCAACAGCGAAGGCAACTTTTTAGTATAAACTGACGTTGAGGGACGAAAGCGTGGGTAGCAAACAGGATTAGAGACCCTGGTAGTCCACGCTGTAAATTCTGAGTGCTGTAATTTAATTGTAATATTTTTTTATTACTTAGATTTTCAAGCTAACGCAATAAGCACTCCGCCTGAGGAGTACGATCGCAAGATTGGAACTCAAAGGAATTGACGGGGGTCTAACACTAGTGGTGGAGCATGTGGTTTAATGCGATAATCCGCGCAAAACCTTACCAATTCTTGACATATTTAAACGATTATGCAAATTAATGTGGTTTTTTTGTATGATATTTTTTTACAGGTGTTGCACGACTGTCGTCAGCTCGTGTCGTGAGACGTCTGGTTAGGTCCTGAAACGGGCGCAACTCTTACTTTTTACAAAGTTTTGACAAATTAAAAATTTTTATTATGTAAAAATTTTTTAAATGCTTTAAAAGTACGGTCAACGATAAGTTGAGGGAAGGTAAGAATGAAGTCAAGTCAATGTGACCCTGATGAATTGGGCTACACATGTGCTACAATGAAAATTACAAAAAGTAACAAAAAAGAAATTTTGAGTTAATCAACAAAAATTTTCCCAGTTCGGATTGTAAACTGCAACTCGTTTACATGAAGTTGGAATCACTAGTAATCGCAAATCAGAACGTTGCGGTGAACATGTAACTTGGCCTTGTACACACCGCCCGTCACTTGCAAAGAATCAGTTTCGCTTGAAGATTTTAATAAAATCCATTGAGAGATTGATAATTTGGATGAAGTCGTAACAAGGTAGCTGTACGGGAACGTGTAGCTGGAATATAGTAAAAAATTATTGGTTTTATCTCGAATGAGATTAAAAGGTTCGACTCCTTTTTTTACTGACTTATTTTGTCAACCTATCAAACCTGAAAAAAGTTTTCAAGAGTTTAGACTAAAGTCTTTTTAAAATACTAAAATAGTTTGGGAATCATCTAAAAGTTTATTAGTCGTACGTTAGAGAAGTGCATTGGTTAGCATATTAGGTTCATGCCCTAAAGTTTGTAGGTTCAAATCCTGCCTCTGACATAAAATGATTTATTTAACATATATTATGTGTGCGCTATTACTCGGCTGCGCTTCAATGGTTATTATCACTCGAAATCCTTTATATTCAGTTTTATTTTTAGTAGGGAGTTTTTTATCAGCTTCAATGCTACTTTTTTTGTTTGAAAATGAATTTCTTGCACTTTTTTTTTTAGTTATTTATTTAGGTGCAATTGCTATCCTATTCTTATTTGTTGTTATGATGTTAGACATCAAATACCGAGAGTTACAGATGAGTAAATTTTACTTTCCTATAGGTATTCTAATTGGTATAACAATGTCAATAGAAATTTATGGCGCATTTTCAAAGGTGTTTTCAAAAAACACAAATTTTAGTTTTCAAGATCATAATTCTTACCTTAATTGGTACGAAAGTTTAGACTCATTGCCTGATGTATATGTTTTTGGTCAAGTTTTTTATACTCAATATGTTTTACAAATCTTAATGGCTGGTTTGATATTGTATTTAGCAGCAATTGCTGTTGCATTTTTAACTGTTAAAACTGCATTTAACCGTGTAAATGTTAGAGAGCAATCAACTTCAAAACAGTTATCACGAAGGAATGCTTTGTAAGATATTATTTCAAGTTTGGTGGAATAGTTCAGTTGGTTAGAACGTTGGAATCATAATCCAAATGTCAGGGGTTCAAGTCCCTTTTCCATCACAAGCGATTAACTCAATCGGTAGAGTGTCTCGCTTACAACGAGGAAGTTAGTGGTTCGAGCCCGCTATCGCTTATATAAATATTTAGAAATGGGAGCATTAACACTTAAATCATTTTCAGACGAGCTTAGAGAATGGGAATTTATAGAAGGTGAAGGAATTGACCCTACGGATAGTTTTGGGGTGAATTTACGTTTATCTATTAGAGAAAATCAAATTTTTTTGGCAGAACCCAATGATGTAAATATTCCTTGGTTAACAGATAAAGGGAGACTTTTCTTTGATGGAATGTTTGAAAAAACTTCATCAAAGCCAACTGATTGGGAGAATTTTTTCAAAGAAATTTCAGAATTGATATATTTTGTGGATCATTTGAATTTTCAAAAGCAAAATGCGTTATCGTTGATTTTAGCGTTTGAGAATATAAGTTTAGAAACTTTGAATATGTTGTATCTTTTGAAACAAAATTGCTCTTTAATTGAGCTTAGAAAAGTTGAAAATTATAAAATTCCAAATGATTTAGAGTCTCAATATCAATTAAGTCCTTTAACTCAAACTCCTAAGCTTCAAATGTCTACTTTAGGTATTCTTTTGAATACTAACCCTAGATATGAAGGTTATGTTCTAAATCTAAGTTTGAGACAACGGTTCTTAAAAGGAGATTTTAAATTATTTAATATTGGCTCTATGTTAGATTTAACATTTCCAACTTATAATTTAGGTTCAAATTTTCAAACATTAAAATCTTTAGCCGAAGGAACAAATTTAGTTTGTCAAGACATAAAAAATGCAGAATTTCCTATGATTATCGCCAACACTGAGTTTTTCAAACGAAGTGATTCGAAAATATTTAACGAAGTTTTCAAATATGTTCACGTATTGGATACAGCTTGGAGCGGTTTAAATGTATTAAATCATAATATAAGTAATGTTGGGATCCAATCTTTAAATAAATTTTTACCTCTTTCTTCAGAAGATCTAGGTAATTTTTTTGGTTTATATTACATCAATGTTTCTTTAAGTTCTACTGCTAATATGAAAAAATTGACGGAATTACACTTGCTAAATGTTTTTTCAGATTCTTCGTTTAAAAACAAAATTTTTGTAGATCAGAATGTTAAACTTTCAAACAAAGTTTCCTATGAAAAATTAAAAGGTAATATGTTTAAAGATTACTACCATTTACCTAGCAATTTATTTTTAGAAGATAATGAAACTTATATAAATACTGAAGGATTAATCAAAAGAACTACAAAACTATTACATTTCAAAAAAGAAGCAAAAACTAACTGGCAAATTATAAGAAGATTGTACGGTATCAGTAACTCTTTAATGTTTTTTAACAATAAAAAAGACAATCAGCTTATAAATTTTGATTCAGTGAATTCGTTTAATTTCAAGAATTATATTAATTTTCAATTTAACGCTGCACAAACTTTAACAAGTTTAAGTTTTTACTTAAATAAACAAAATTCACCAATTCTTAAACCAACAATTTTATCCATCAAATCACCGAAAATTAAAGTGATTGATACAAAATTAAAAAATTGGTTAGATGACTTTTTTAATAGTAATGGTAAAGATTCGTTCAGTTACAATTCTACAGTTTTGATTAATTGTTCTAAGATTGTGCGGTCTAGCACAACTAATTTTTTTTAGTCAATTGTTGTAAAATACTTATGGATATTAATTTTTTTATTAAAAGCTTTATAAATTCTAATAGTTATTTAGAACAATTTGATATATTGAAAAGTTCGGCAGTAAAGGAAGAATATTTAAGCATCTTTATATACTTGTGTTTCGCCACTTTTCTTGGTTTATTAATTATTTCGTTATCTTACTTTTTAGTTACTCAGAGTCCAGAAACCGAAAAATTATCCACATACGAATGTGGGTTTGATCCTTACGGAGATACTAGGGAACAGTTTAATATTCGGTTTTATATAATTGCAATATTATTCGTTCTATTCGATATCGAGATCATTTTTTTGTTACCTTGGTGTTTATCCCTTTCGCAATTGGATTTACTAGGGTTTTGGTCTATGGTAGAATTTTTAGCTGAGTTAGGAATTGGCTTCATTTATGTCTGGTGCGTAGGTGCTGTTGAATGGAGTTAATAAAAAAGAGTTTTTCATATTTGGCTAGTTTTAAGATTTCTTGTATTTTCAGATAATTTTGTAGCACACCCTATTCATTAATATGAGTGATATAAAAACTAGATTTGATTTTAAATATTTAAATACAGCTCATCAGTTTCATTTAGTAGATCCTAGCCCTTGGCCTCTCGTAGCATCAATTGGTGGTTTATGTTTGACTAGTGGTTTAGTCTTATATATGCAAAAAATCGTAGGGGGTTTTAGTCTTCTTTTAAACGGTTTTTGCCTTATACTTTTAGTTATGTATACTTGGTGGCGAGATATTGTTAGAGAAGCTACCTACGAAGAACACCATACTGTTGCCGTACAGAGAGGTTTAAGATTAGGTATGATTCTTTTTATTGTTTCAGAAATTATGTTCTTTTTTGCTTTCTTTTGGGGTTTCTTCCACTCAAGTTTATCACCAGCATTTAGTGTTGGTGGTGTGTGGCCCCCTAAAGCGATTATTGTCATCGATACTTACACAGTTCCGTTAACGAATACATTTATTTTGTTAAGTTCTGGAGCTACAGTAACATGGGCTCATCATGCTATTATTTTAGGGGCAAAGAGACATGTGGTAATTTCGATGATTTACACTATTGCTTTGGCTACTTTATTTACTTATTTTCAAGGTTTAGAGTATGTTACAGCTCCTTTTAACATTAGTGATGGAATTTATGGTTCTTGTTTCTACATGGCAACAGGGTTTCATGGATTTCATGTTTTTGTTGGTACTATCGCTTTAGCTATATCTTTCATACGGATTATTTTAGGGCAGCAAACTACTACCCATCACTTTGGGTTTGAATCAGCAATTTGGTACTGGCATTTTGTGGATGTTGTTTGGTTATTTTTATTCATCAATATTTATTGGTGGGGTAATCTTGAACCTAATAATTTATCTGCAAATGTTCTAATCTAAATTTCTAAAGTTATAAATGGTGACTAACTTTTTCTCAAAAAACGACTTAGGTTTAAATGAAATTGTGAAACAAACTTCATTGGCAACACGAACTCGAGTTAGAAATGTATCTTTAAACAAATTTCGATGGAATAAAACTTATCTTTTAGGTTTTGTTGATTGTCATTTGATTCATTACCCAACTCCTATAGGTTTGACTTATGCGTGGAGTTTTGGATCTTTAGCTGGAATGTGTCTAGTTATCCAGATTCTTTCAGGAATTCTTCTGTCAACTCATTACACAGCAAATATAGATTTAGCTTTTGCAAGTGTAGAGTATATAATGAGAGATGTACCTAATGGATGGTTTATTCGATACGTACATGCAAATGGTGCTTCGATGTTTTTCATCGTTGTGTACTCTCACATTTTCAGAGGTTTGTATTACGGTTCTTATATGAAGCCACGACAATTACTATGGTGTTCTGGTGTAGTATTATTTCTATTGATTATGGGAACTGCTTTTACTGGTTATGTACTTCCATGGGGACAAATGAGTTTCTGGGGAGCAACTGTGATTACTAATATGGTTACAGCAATTCCATTTGGAGGTCAGACAATTGTAGAATGGCTTTGGGGTGGGTTCACTGTTAACGCACCTACATTAAGACGTTTCTATAGTGTTCATTTTTTACTGCCATTCATTATAGCTGGAATAACTATTATTCATTTAGCTTTACTACATAAAGATGGTTCAACTAGTCCTATAGGTTCTGATACTGGAGTAGACGATGTTCCTTTCTACCCATATTATTTTGCGAAAGACTTGTTTGCATTTACATGTTTTATATTATTTTTTAGTATATTTGTCTTTTTTTTTCCAAATCTTTTAAATCACCCAGATAATTGTATTCCAGCAGATCCTATGGAAACTCCTAAACATTTAGTTCCTGAATGGTATTTTCTTCCATTCTACGCGATTTTACGATCTATTCCTCATAAAGCTGCTGGAATTGTAGCTATGGTAGGTGCTATTTTAGTTATGTTAGTAATTCCATTTTCTTATACAGGTTATATTAGAAACACAACTTATAGACCTTTGTTTAAGATTTTTTATTGGTTATTAGTAGCTGATTTTGCCATCTTGATGGTTGTTGGTCAAGCTCCGATTACAGATCCGTTTATATTGTTAGGTCAGATTGCGTCTGTTTATTATTTTGGATTCTTTTTGGTTATAGTTCCAATCATTGGAATAATTGAAACAAAGTTAATGAATTACAAAATTGACTAAGGTTTTAAAAACTACAGTTGAGAAAAAAGGCTAAAAACAAGTTTTTTGTAAATTTTTGGGTTCAAGTCCCGTTCTTAACAAATTATGATGAATCTAGAATTATTTCAAATATACCATTTAAAAGAGATGTCTCTTTCGGCAGAACTTTTTTTAAGCTGTTCTATTCTGCAGCTTACTTTTTATGCAATTAGTACAGCTTATGAACGTAAAGCTGGCTTTGTTATACTAAACCAGCAAATATATTACATTGGTTCTTTGCTTATTATTTTATCTTTATTCCTTTTGTTGAACGAAGATTTATTAACAATGAACCTATTTGGTAGTAATAATTTCATTATTAACGATTATTTGAGTTTTGCTGCTAAATTAATGATTTGTGTTGCCTCAGCAGCATTTTTAACAATTATTAACACTTCTTTTCGTGATGACCCTATTCAAAATAATTTTGAATATGTTGTATTGATTACTATTTCAGTTCTAGGATTATTACTTTTGTGTTCAGCAAATGATTTGATTACAGCTTACCTTGCAATTGAATTGCATAGTATTGCCTTTTACATAATGGCTGCTTTCAAGCGAGATTCTAGTTATTCGATAGAAAGCGGTTTAAAGTATTTTATTATTGGAGCTTTATCTTCATCTTTTTTTTTATTTGGATCTTCTATCATCTATGGTTGCATGGGAAGTTTAATTTTCGATGATCTTAGACTGTTCTTTTCTCTTCTTTCATTGCCAATTGATAGTGGTTCGAGTTTGGGAGTACTACCAATTATTGGAGGTTTATACAATATTTTAGACCCGTCAATTTTCGTTTCGATTTTATCTCATAAAGTTTTTTTGACAGAAATTTCTCAAATAGTTTTGCCTCAATTTTGTACAACTTCACCAGATAATTTAGTTGATTGGTATTATTTGAACTGCGGAGATGTAGCTTCGCTGACTGTCCTTAATGATTTTCAAACAACAGGTTCAAGCGAAGATTTTGTAGCTTACCCTGTCTTTAGTTACTTCATTGTTGACTTTTTATCAAGTGTTTTAAAACTTGATTTAGTTATAGTTAAAGAGTTGGATTGCGGGCTAATAGGGCTTTGCCAAAATATGCATTTTATGAACTCAATAGGATCTCTAGAGTCATTATTGAACATTAATACTTTGGAGAATCTACAAGCAGAAGGGAAATTCTCATTTTTAAAGCAAATTTGTGAATTTTATTCTAATTCTGGGGCATCGGTGCTTACCTCTGTAGATTCGTCTATGCTAAACTTAAATTTTGTTTCAATTGGTTTTTTTCTGATTTGTGTTGGTTTATTTATAAAACTTTCAATTGCCCCATTCCATTTTTGGTCGTTAGATGTGTACGAAGGTTCACCAAATACCACAACTTTTTTTTTCGCGGTTATTCCAAAAATTAGTTTGTTTGTGTTATTGATGAGATTATCTTACGTTGGTTTCTATCAAATTTTTGTAGATGACTTTCAAGTGTATTTTTTCGCTTTAGCTGTTTTAAGTATTTTTGTAGGTTCTCTTGGAGGTCTTGAGCAACGGAAGTTAAAAACTCTACTTGCTTATAGTTCTATTAGTCATACAGGGTATTTATTGCTGGCTTTTAGTACAGGAAATATGGAAGGATTACAGATGATGTTTTATTATTTGTCAATCTACATGATCTCTGGGCTAACTTTTTGGGCTATTTATTTATTTTTGATAAATAAAGATGATGCTTATTTTAATAAGAATAATAAAGAATTAGGTGATTTAGTTCTTCTAAAAGAATCTAACCCAATGTTGGCGTTTCTTCTGACAATGACATTGTTTTCGATTGCAGGTATACCTCCTCTGGTAGGATTTCTTATAAAACTAGGTGTTTTTTCTGTTGTTATTAAATCTTCAGCTTATCTAATTTCCTTAGTAAGTATTTTGTTAACTGTGATTTCAACGTTTTACTATATTCGATTAATAAAAGTTTTATATTTTGAAAATATTCTTGTTGGGAAACTATACTTACCAATTACTACAAATAAAGCACTTTTGATCGCTGTTTTATCTTTTTCATTGGTTATTCTTTGTTTAGATCCAACATTAATTTACCTTTTATTTTACAAAGCAACTTTATTATTGAATTAATAATATAGAAAAATGGCTGAGTGGCTTAAAGCGAAGATCTGCTAAATCTTTATACAAAATTAATTGTATCGTGGGTTCGAATCCCACTTTTTCTGCAAATAAATGTTTAATTTGATATTTTATTTTATATAAATTTTCGGTAAGGTTACAAACTAACAATGTTTTTTTATTTAAAAGTTTCTTGCAAAGACAAAAGAATATTAGAAAAATTTACAAGGGTTTTTACAAAAATAAAATCTTTACCAATTTTCATAAAGCCTTTTCCGAAACATGAGAAGCGAAAATTTATTACGATTTTAAAATCACCGCACGTAAACAAAACTGCTCAGGAGCAATTTGAATACAGGTTTTTTTCTAAACATTTTTTGGTTTTCTCTCTCAAACCTCGAATTTTTTTCTTGCTTTTAAAAAAACTGAAAAATTTAAGTTTTTCAGGAATAAGATTAGAAGTAAAAGGGGTATTTGAAAAAAACATAACCAATAAATATGTTTTAAAATTGGTAAATCCCGATAACGTTATATTACAAAAATTTTATTTAACTCAGAAAAAATTTATAAAAGATAAGAAGAGATGTGAGATTTCAAAATCTACTCCAGGCGAATTAAACTTGTTAAGTAAGTACATTCAACTATTTGATTCTTATGGAGAAATTTATTTAAAGAACACTTTTTATAGTTAATTCAAACAATTATGAAGTGATGCATCTTTAGCTCAGTTGGATAGAGCAGCAGCCTTCTAAGCTGACGGTCAGGGGTTCAAATCCCTTAAGATGTGGGTTTTTAAATTACAAAAGGTTAAAATCCTTTACTAAATATGTATATTCCATTAATTTTTTTATCATTTTTTGGTTTTAGTGTTACTGCATTATTCGGTAGACATATAGGTCCTAAAGGTGCAGCTACTATTACAACTAGCTGTTTAGTTTTAACATTTCTTTTATCACTTTTTGCACTTTACGAGGTTGGTTTAATGGGAAGTCCTGTTTACATAAGGTTAGCTCCATGGGTTAGTTCCGAAGTTTTATTGATAAATTGGGGTTTCCAATTTGATAGTTTAACTGTAATCATGTGTTGTGTTGTTACTTCTGTTTCATCACTAGTGCATCTGTATTCCATAGAATACATGTCGCATGACCCACATCTTCCAAGGTTTATGTCGTATTTATCTTTATTTACGTTTTTTATGTTAATCTTAGTAACTGGCGATAATTATATCCAGATGTTCTTAGGTTGGGAGGGTATTGGTTTAGCTTCTTATTTGTTGATAAATTTTTGGTTTACTCGAGTTCAAGCAAATAAAGCTGCCATTAAAGCTATGGTGGTTAATAGAATTGGAGATTTTTGCTTGATTATGGCGATCTTGACGTTATATGTTAATTTCAAATCTGTTGATTATGCAACCATCGCTGCATTGGCTCCATTTTTCAAGACAAAAACAGTAAATTTTTTAAATATGGACTTCAATATCTTGTCTTTAGTTTGTGTATTTTTATTTTTGGGTGCTGTAGGTAAATCTGCTCAGCTAGGTTTACATACATGGCTACCTGATGCAATGGAGGGTCCTACACCGGTGTCAGCACTGATTCATGCAGCTACACTGGTTACCGCAGGTGTTTTTTTAATTGCAAGATCATCATTTCTTTACGAACTTGCGCCAAATGGTTTGCAACTAGTAACTACATTGGGTGCTTGTACAGCTTTTTTTGCGTCAAGTGTAGGTTTGCTCCAAAATGATCTAAAACGAGTAATTGCTTACTCGACGTGTAGCCAACTAGGTTATATGGTTTTCGCATGTGGGCTCTCTGATTATGCTGTAGGTATTTTTCATTTAGCAAATCATGCGGTTTTTAAGGCATTGTTGTTTTTAGGGGCTGGAATGGTTATTCATGCAGTAAATGATGAGCAAGATATGCGGAAAATGGGAGGATTAAAAAAATTAGTCCCTTTTACCTATTCAGTAATGACAATTGCTTCGTTAGCATTAATAGGGTTTCCTTTTCTAGCAGGTTTTTATTCAAAAGATTTGATTTTAGAATTAGCTTATGGTAAATTTACCCCGATTAGTCATTTCAGTTACTATTTAGGAACATTTGGTGCTTTCCTAACTGCTTTTTATTCGACAAGACTAGCATGTTTAACTTTTTTAGTGAAACCAAATGGAGTTAGACCTGTAATAGGGTTTGCTCATGAAACATTCAGTTATATGTTTGTTGCTTTATGTGTTTTAGCTGTACCAAGTATCTTTATTGGTTTCTTAACGAAAGATATGATTGTAGGTGTGGGTAGTGATTTTTTTGGAGTAGCGATTTACAATAATCCAAAAACTCTTCACATCTTTGATGCAGAGTTTGTGGAATTTTTTTATAAGAGTTTACCAGTAGCATTAAGTATAACTGGAGCTACTTTATCTTTTATTCTATATAATTTCCAACCTTCAATTTTATTTAACCTTAAGACATCATTCCTAGGTAGAAAAGTTTATACTTTTCTAAACAAGAAATGGTTTTTTGATAAGCTTTATAGTGAATTATTCGGTCAATTTTTCTTCAAATTTGGTTATACTGTTAGTTATAAATCTGTTGACAGAGGAGCATTTGAGATAATGGGCCCAGCAGGTTTATCTTCAGTAGCATCAAGTGTTGCCCGTAAATTACATAAAGCTCAAACAGGTTCACTTTATCATTACACATTACTTATTTTAGCTTGTACTGCTTTGATTTTGTTAATGAGAAAAGTTTGGTTGATGGTCGAATACAGTGTAGATTATAGAGGGCTCGTACTTATCTTTATTACGGTTTTTCTTATTTTAAGTTCCAAAAAGTAATAAAAGAACATCAACATCAATATAAATGAGTATAGAAAAAATCTTTTTCCTTTGCGATGCTCCCGAGTTCGCTCAATTACGACTACAAGACCCGTCTACAACTACTATGGAAGGATTAATAGCCTTCAACAAGCATATACTGTTTGTTATGACCATTATTGTAGTACTAGTAGCTTGGTTATTATTTGCAACAGTTTCTAATTATGATGAGTTTAACACACCAAAAAGCCAAAGTTTTTTTCATAATAATGCTTTAGAAATTGTTTGGACTTCTTTACCAGCATTAACATTATTAAATTTAGCTTCACCATCATTTACTTTATTATATTCAATGGATGAGATTTCGACTCCTGAAATTTCAGTTAAAATTATAGGTCACCAGTGGTATTGGAGTTACGAAATTTCTGATTTCGATACTATGGCAACTTGTATGGATTCTGATAAGACTCTGAAATATACTTGTTACTTGTTAACTGAAGAAAGTATTTCACAAAAAAATTATTTAGGATTCTTTCGGTTGCTAGAAACAAACAAACGTGTGCTGTTACCATCGAACACTCACCTACGGTTATTAGTAACTTCGGTAGATGTTTTACATAGTTGGACTATTCCATCTTTTGGTGTGAAAGTAGATGCTTGTCCTGGTAGATTAAATCAAGTAAATGTATTTTTGAAACGGATCGGTATGTTTTTTGGTCAATGTAGTGAAATTTGTGGAGTAAATCATGGATTTATGCCTATCGCACTTTTAGTTGTTCCATCGATTCAGTACCATTATTTTGTAGTTTCAAAATTATTTTAATAAAACTCCAAAAGCCTGTAACTCAGTTGGTTAGAGTGTACGCCTGATAAGCGTAAAGTCAGTAGTTCAAATCTACTCAGGCTTACAAATATATTTGTTATGGCTTTAAAGAAAAAATTAGTAAAAGAGATTAAAAATTTCACTGTAAATTTTGGACCACAACACCCAGCAGCACATGGTGTTTTAAGACTTGTTTTAGAATTAACGGGAGAAGTTGTTGAAAGAGCTGAACCACATATTGGTCTTCTTCATAGAGGTACTGAAAAATTAATTGAGTACAAAAATTACTTACAAGCTTTACCTTACTTTGATAGATTAGATTACGTTTCAATGTTATGCCAAGAACACACTTACTGTTTAGCTATTGAAAACTTGGTCCATTGTAAAGTACCAAGGCGAGCTCAATACATAAGAGTTCTATTCGCAGAAATTACTCGAATTTTAAATCATTTATTAGCTGTAGGTTGTCATGCCATGGATGTGGGTGCTATGACTCCAATGTTATGGGGATTTGAAGAGCGAGAAAAGTTGATGGAATTCTATGAAAGAGTATCTGGTGCCCGAATGCATGCAGCTTATTTCCGACCTGGAGGAGTTCATACAGATTTACCTAAAGGGTTGTTGACTGACATATTCATATTTAAAGAACAATTTCAACTTCGATTACTTGAAATTGAAGAAATGTTGACTGAAAACCGGATATGGAAACAACGATTAGTTGATATAGGTGTAGTTACATTAGATGAAGCACAAGATTGGGGTTTTAGTGGAGTTATGTTAAGAGGATCAGGTATAGAATGGGATTTACGAATAAACCAACCTTATGAAATTTATGACGAATTGGAATTTGGAACTTTAGCGGGTACCAATGGGGATTGTTATGATCGATACCTTATTCGAATTTTTGAAATGAAACAGTCACTTAAATTGATTGAACAATGTTTAGACAACATCCCATTTGGGCCTATAAAAACTTCTGATAATAAAGTAACACCTCCATCAAGGTTTGATATCAAACAGTCTATGGAATCTCTAATCCACCATTTTAAGTATTACACAAGTGGTATTATTATTCCTGCAAACGAAACTTATATAGGAACTGAAGCGCCTAAAGGTGAGTTTGGAGTTTATTTAGTGTCTAATGATACAAATAAGCCTTACAGGTGTAAAATCAAAGCGCCTGGATTTGCTCATTTACAAGCATTAGACATGATGTCACAAGGTCACATGATTGCTGATGTGGTAACTATTATTGGTACTCAAGATATTGTTTTCGGAGAAGTTGATCGGTAAATTTTGAAAAATAAATGAAGATCTTAAAAAATATTATAATTTCTTCTGATGGAAGTTGTTATTTTTTCAATTCAGGAGAAGTTTCGTTATCTAATAAACTTGTTAGTTTTAAAAAACAAGACGATAAAAATTTCAGTTTTAATCAAAAAGAAAAACAAGCCGTTGTCGATTCAAAACAATCGTCTTACTATAAAAAAAAGTATTTAAAATAATACAACTAAGCTTTTTTGGAGTATAGCCAAGTGGCAAGGCAATCGTTTTTGGTACGATCATGCAAAGGTTCGAATCCTTTTACTCCAATATGATTACAACTTCTACATTTTATTTTGAAAACATTTTGATTTACACATCTTTTATTCCGTTAATAGGAATTTTGTTATTAATTTGTATTAACTCTGAACATAAAAAATTGTTGAAAGTTGTTGCTTTAAACTTCTCAGCGTTTCCTTTCTTAATTTTCATACTTATGTGGGGTGGGTTTAAGAAATCTGTGGGAACTTTCCAATTCGTAACAAAACTTTTATGGATTCCTGTATTAAATCTAAACGTAACACTCGGTGTTGATGGTATTTCGTTATTTTTTTTACTATTGACAACTTTACTGATTCCATTATGTATTTTAATTAGTTGGAATACTGTTCAGGTTAACTTAAAAGGTTATTTAATTGCATTTTTGTCAATTGAACTTCTCCTGATTGGTGTATTTAGCGTTTTAGACGTATTAATGTTTTATATCTTGTTTGAAAGTATTTTGATCCCTATGTTTTTAGTGATTGGTATTTATGGTTCGAGGGAAAGAAAAATTTGGGCCTCTTACTACTTCTTTTTATACACATTACTAGGATCTGTTGTGATGCTACTATCTATATTATATATTTATAACCAAGTTGGGACTACTGATTACGAAGTCTTGTTAACATTTGCATTTTCAGATTTAGAACAAAAACTTTTATGGTTCTCTTTTTTTCTAGCATTTGCAGCTAAAGTGCCAATGATGCCTGTCCATTTATGGTTACCTGAAGCACATGTTGAAGCTCCAACAGCTGGTTCTGTAATTCTTGCCGGTGTATTACTAAAGTTAGGAACTTATGGGTTTATCCGATTTTCTCTGCCATTATTCCCTCAAGCTTCATTTTATTTCGCCCCTTTTGTTTATACCGTTTCTTTAGTTGGTATTGTTTACGCTTCGTTAACTGCAATCCGGCAAACTGATTTCAAACGGATAATTGCTTATACATCTGTTGCCCACATGAATGTTGTAATGTTGGGTATATTTAGTTTTAATAACGTAGGTATTGAAGGTGCTTTGTTACAAAGTTTGAGTCATGGTTTTGTCGCAAGTGCGCTGTTTATTATAATTGGAGTTGTTTATGAGCGTTACAGGACACGGCTTGTTAAATACTACGGAGGTCTTGTTCACACAATGCCTTTGTATATTTCTATATTCTTATTTTTTACTATGGCAAATATTGGTTTACCTGGTACCAGTGGGTTTATTGGTGAATTTTTGATTTTCGCGGGTTCTTTTAAAGTAAATACTAGTGTAACATTCTTTGGATGTACTGGTATGATTCTAGGCGGTTGTTATGCACTATGGTTATTTAACAGAATTGCATATGGAAATCTAAAAAGTCAATATATAAAAGAAACTTTAGATATTAATAAACGTGAGTTTTTCATTTTTGCTCCATTAATTTTTTATACAATAGTTTTTGGCTTAACACCTGATCCTTACCTAAATTCAATCCATATGAGTGTCAACAATCTTATAGAAAACATGTACTTTTAATCAAATGCTTTATTTATTAGAAACAAAATTACCTGAAAATAAATCTGTGTTTTTTGCTTTAACCAATGTTTACGGTATAGGTAAAAACACAGCTTTTTCTATCTGTAAAAAATTAGGTTTTTCCGTAAATTTAAAAACAAAAGATTTGACCCAAGAACAAATTGAAGAATTACTTCAGCTTGTTGATACATCAAACCTAACATTAAATAATGAATTGAAGAAGTTGAGATCTTTAACTCTAAAAACTTTAATTTCTATAAAATCTTACAGAGGTTTAAGGAGAGTTCGTGGACTTCCAGTAAGAGGGCAACGAACTCATACTAATGCAAAATCTTCTAAAAAAAGTAAACGATTTTAAAATAACTATTACTATTAATAAACTCTTAAACAGTGCTTGTTTAGAGTAACATGAACAATTTATTTATTGCTGAAAATCTTAAAGTTATGACAAAAGTTCTACCAATATTAAAAATTCAAATATACCAGAAAGAAATTAGCCTTATCGTTAAAAGAGATCACTTAATACCTGTATTAACTTTTCTTAAAAATCACATAAAATATCAATTTAAGGTTCTTACTTGTATTTCAGGAGTGGATTACCCAGCCCAAAAATATAGGTTTAAAGTCGTTTATGAACTGTTAAGTGTTAAATATAATACACGATTACGAGTGAAAGTTTTAACAGATGAACTTACACCTGTTGAATCATGTTGTAAAATATTTCCAGCAGCAGGATGGTACGAATCAGAAACTTGGGATATGTATGGAATCTTTTTTGCAAACCATGGAAATTTAACAAGATTACTAACTGATTATGGGTTTGAAGGATATCCTTTGAGAAAAGATTTCCCATTAAGTGGTTTTGTTGAATCAAGTTATGATTATACTCGAAAACGGGTAACTAACGAGCGAGTTGAATTAAGTCAAGAATATCGAGCTTTCAAGTTTACTTCTCCTTGGGAAACTTTAGAATTAAATTAGAAATATATGAAAAAATTATTCGCTAAAGATAGAAGAAACAGAAAAATTGTGAAACAATTAGAATTAAAGCATTTTATATTAAAACAAATTTCAACAAACTCTAACTTTCTTAGAACAACAAGATGGAATGCTTTGTACAAACTCTCAAATATATCAAGAAACAGTTCTAAAACGGTTATCTCAAATCGATGTATACAAACTATAAACAAAAAAGCGTTCCATAAATTCTCAAATTTTTCAAGAACAGTGTATCTAAAGCTTGTAAAATCTGGTTATATTAGTGGAATTCGGAAATCTAGTTGGTAATATTTATTAAAAGTAAAAAAACGTTTTTTAAATAATCTCAAGCACAATTTGAAAATAGCGCATGTATCTCGAACAGTGATATACTTGAGGATTGCTATTAACAAAAAATTTTCATAAATGAGAGTAATGTAACAGATAATTAAACTCGGAAAACTTGAAAATAAAAAAAACGCATTAAAAGAAATTTGCGAAGGTTTTATGTAATTGTGTATTAACGTAAATAACAATATCAAAAAGTTGTATAATAAGTAATAAAATAAATTAAGTTCTGGAAATATACTCACTAAAATAATAAAACTGACCCAAAGGGTTATTAAACTCATTTTGTAATTTTTGTTTAACTTTAAAAATTCTATATTACGTAAGTTTTCCCTGTTAAATTTCCTACAGGGCATAAATCAATAACATTTCCGGATAATTCAGATAATAATACCTTGTTAACGTAAGTTCCAATTTCACTGGCATTACCTCGACCAAAAACTCCAAGTTCTTCCACACCTGCGATTTCAGCGCTAAATCTAACACACCTAGTACAGTGTATACATCTTGTCATAACAGTTCTAACGATTGGTCCTAAATTTTTATCAGAAACAACTCGTTTGAATTTATAGAACCGTCTTTTTGTAAAACCAAAAAATAAAGATTGATCTTGAAGATCACATTCTCCTCCTTGATCACAAATAGGACAATCTAGTGGGTGATTTAGAAGTAAAAATTCCATAACATTTTCTCGAGCTTTTTTTACCAAGCCACTATTATGATAAATTTCGTGATTAAATAAACTTGTTCCTGCGCTAACTGCACATGCAACGATTGGTTTATTCATCTTACCCATTTCTACTATACACATTCTACAATTTCCTGCTATAGAAAGATTGTTATGGTAACAGTAGTGAGGGACAGATATACCCAAGTTTATTAAATAAGCAAGTAAAGATACCTTGTTTAATGTTGTTAAATTTGTTTTTGACATTTTTAAATTATCGAAAATAGGAAATGTAGCTTAATTGGTTAAAGCGCCGACCTGTCACGTCGGAGACTGTGGGTTCAAGTCCCATCTTTTTCGATTTTAAATTTTTAAATTTTGATTTTGTATCTTAATTGGGTCTAACGCAATATCATCTCTCTGTTCATAGAACACTGATAGAATAGCTAAACCAACAGAAGACTCTGTTGCAGAAAGAACCAAAATAAAGAATACGAAGATATATCCTACAATATCATCTAGATATAAAGAAAATGTTATGAAATTAAGGTTTATAGATAATAATAATATTTCAAGAGACATTATAGTTTTTAAAATATTTCCACGGTTTAATACTAAACCAAGCATTCCGATGTGAAAAAGTATTATAGCAGTACCTAGTAAATAAAAATTTAATTCAATTCCAACCATATTTTTGTGAGTACACTGGGATTTGAACCCAGGGCCTGTGGATTAAAAGTCCAATGCTCTACCGACTGAGCTATGTACTCTCAATGGTTATTTTTCTTATACTGCAAAAAGTAATAAGAAAACAATCATAAGTACGAATAATGCAATAGCTTCTGTTAGGGCAAAACCTAAAATAGCCATTTTAAACATTTCGTCTTTCAGAGAAGGGTTTCTTGCGATACCTAGAATTAATGCGCTGAAAACAACACCAATACCTACTCCAGCTCCTGCTAGTCCAATTGTTGCAATACCTGCTCCAACAAATTTAGCTGCTTGTAATAACATAAGTCATTAAAATATAACTTATGTTATTTCGAAAATTCAGAGCAGCTTAGTTTTTCTAAGAATTTCATCTACATTTATTATATTTTTAGTCAAATATTTTAGTTTTAACTGGTAATTTTTTACTTCCAGCTTTTAACGCTTCAATTGCAATGTGTTTTGGAATTCCACAAATTTCAAATAAAGTAGTCCCTCCCCGAACTCTTGCAACCCAATAAGAAACTGCTCCTTTACCTTTTCCCATACGTGATTCAGTTGGCTTAGCTGTTATAGGCAAATCTGGGAAAATTCGGATCCATATTTTTCCCTTCCGCTTTATTTTCCTAGCTATTGTCCGTCGAGCTGCTTCAATTTGATGTGCGGTAATCATACCTGCAACTTGAGCTTTTAGACCAAGTTCTCCAAATTTAACACTATTAGATTTAAATTCAAGTTTTTTTAATCTTCCTTTCCTTGTTTTTTTATATTTTGTTTTTCTTGGTTGTAAAAACATTTTTAGTGTGAAATAAACTACTTTTCAACTACCCAAACTTGAATACCATAACTACCGTTTGAATTATGCATTGTAGCTTGAGAATAATCTAATTTAGCAGAAATACTTTGGGTAGGAACATCACCTACAACTATCATTTTCTGCTTTGCCCGAGGTACTCCATTTAAACGCCCTTTTATCACAATCTTAACACCTTTTATTTTAGATTGGTCCGAGTTTAATAAAATAGTTAATGATTGTTTCAGGAACGACAGGAAAAATTTTTGCCGTTTAATCTTTTTTAATTGAAAAGCGATAAATTTAGCTAATAAATGAGCAGAGTTTGAATTGTAAGCTACGTGAAATAAAAGCTCAATACCCTCTTTTAGAAAGGGGGTATTTCTAAATTTTTGAAGAGACATAAAAATTTTTTCTTGTGAAAATTTTAAGAAATATAAATCTTTATTTATACAACAAAGATTCAAAGTTATATTAAGTCGATTATTACTAAATAGATTTAACACTTCAAAAACTTGATCAAAAATTCCATCGACTTTAAAATTTACAGAACTAGATTTATTGTCTACCGTATTTTGAGATACAAGATTCTTTTGCTGCAAAGATGATTGAATATTTGGTGTTGAATTTAAATATTGTTTCAATTTATATAAGCGTGAAGAATTGCCTGATAAATTGTTTTCTTTTTCATCGGATGATAAATAAGTTATATTTTCTACGTAATTACGTAAATTTTTAACAACTTTTTTCTCGCCAGCTGTGTTCTTGATAACTAATCTCTCCACAGTTCCTTTTTTATTTAGCGTGAAATCTGATGTAACAAAATAAGAAACGTATAAATTTAATGTTGAACCGTTATAGTGTTGTTTATAATCATGCAAAATAATCCCGTATGTTTCTAAAACTCTCTCAATATAATTCCTTACTTCGAGATCTTTAAAAACATATAAAGGTAATTCATGGTTTTTTTTTTCAAAAAATTCGGTCTTCCAAGTTTTATTGACACCAAGTCTGAAAATTATTGGATTAATTTTTTGTCCCATTTAAATCTTAATTTTTTTTCTTTTTTTTTTTGAAAACAAACCTTTCTCGTGTAGGAACAAACTCACCAATTTTATGACCAATCATTTCATCTGTTATATTGAGCTTTACAAAAGTTCGTCCTGAATGTACATTGCACGTTAAACCCACAATTTTTGAAGTTATTTCATAATTCCGGGGTAACACAACTAGCCTTTCAGTTGAATCATATTTTTTTAAGAACGGGCCTTTCCATTTAGATCTTTTCATAAATTATCTTTTTTTAATAATATATTTGTTTTTAGACTTACTAGTTTTCTTTTTATGGTTTGATTTACCCCAGGGCGTTCGTAAAGTACCTGATTTTTTCCCTTCACCACCACCATGAGGGTGATCCACTGGATTCATCGCAACCCCTCTTACAGTGGGTCTCTTATTCCGCCATCTCGACTGGCCTGCTTTTCCTAATCGTGTTAGAAAAAACAATTCTTTAGAAACTTCTCCCACAGAGGCAAAGCAGTTGGGTGAGATATATCTTTGTTCACCAGAACTTAACTCAATTATACAATATTTTTCAGTTTTTTCTTTTATAATTGAAAATGTTCCCGCTGATCTTGATATTTGTCCTGAACTTGCCAAAGTTGGAGCAATATTATGTATAGATGTTCCAATAGGGATATTGGCAATAGGTAGTGAACTTCCTAAGCTTGGTGCTGCTTTTAACCCTGATTTTACAATATCACCAACCCTTAAATTTTGAGGTGTTAAGATATAATAGAATGTTTTATCAATAAAATCGAACAGCGAAGAAATATATGCATTTCTATTAGGATCATGCTCTATAGTACAAACAATAGCGGTGGAATTATACTTCCTATTAAAATTGATTTCTCTATATTTCTGTTTCACTCCTCCTCCTTTATGAAAAACAGTGATTTTGCCCAAATGATTTCGGCCACTTGAATTTTTTTTTCCTGTGATTTTACTTTTTAACAAAGGTTTTTTACTAAGGTTTAAACTTTTGTTATTCAATTTAATTAGTTGACGCCGCGAAGCACTCGTGGGCTTTACTTTTTGTAACATCATTATATATAAAAAATAAATACGTTCTTTTATGACCTTATCTAATACATTATTCAATAATTTAACAAACAAGTTAAAACTAGAAACTTCTTTACTCCAAAAGGAGAAGTTTTATGTAAAAAATTTACTAAATCAGGCTGCTTATTTAAAAAAACTAAAAGAAAACAGTTCTAAAGATCTTAGTGTGAAAAAGTTGGCCGTTACTAGCGATACAAAAACAAATTTACAAGATTTTGTTGTCGCCTACATCATCAGTATATCTTTTTTGAAAGCCAACACAACAATTCATGTTTCTGATACAAAAGGAAACTTGAAACTTTTTTATTCTGCAGGCTCAGTAGAATTGAGTGGAAAACAGAAAAGGAAACGTAGAATCGCTATTTCCAAATTAATTTCTTTGGTTTTAAAAAAAGCTACTTTCCTAGGCCAAAAACCGATTGCTTTGCATTTAAATAATGTGAATTTTTATAAAAATCTTATTGTCCGCAAATTAAAACGAAACCTGTATATAAAAGTGATTAAAGTATTAAACCAAACACCTTACAACGGTTGTCGGAAAAAGAAATTGCGAAGAAAAAAATATACAAAACGATTTAAATAAACTAACCAAAATTTATTGGAGAAATGGCTGAGCGGTTTAAAGCGGTAGATTGTAAATCTATTGAGGTTACTCATCGTAGGTTCGAATCCTACTTTCTCTTTTTTTATTTTCAACGAAATATGGCGCAGTTGGTAGCGCGCCTGCTTTGGGAGCAGGAGGTCATGTGTTCAAGTCGCATTATTTCGAAATAGATTTTTTCTTCGTCAGTATATAACTTGTTTTTAAACGCTGATCAAGTGAGCCATATAAATTGAATACATTTTTTTTGTAAGAAAAGTCATTTAGCCCTTTTAATTGAGATATTGAATATACTTTATTATTCAATTTCGCTGAGATCAGTTTAAACGAAGGTTTTAAATCTTTTTCTAGAGAATTAAGTTGTAATTCGGTTGTTTTGAAATTTGAATTAATA
>Ga0307996_1000082_pt1 | contig 25909 bp, 36 predicted proteins | sample Davwhametageno35_FD_203143 | JGI IMG/M metagenome (GOLD analysis project Ga0307996, IMG submission 203143) | Marine microbial communities from Davis Island wharf, Antarctic Ocean - #35 | ecosystem: Environmental > Aquatic > Marine > Unclassified | place: Antarctic Ocean: Davis Island wharf...
GCAACCTTAATTCCAGTTGCTGTATTAATTAATGGGTTTTCCAATTTGACGCTTTCGCCTGATATGCAAAAAGCAAGTCCATTAGTTCCAGCTTTACAATCAAACTGGCTAATGATGCACGTTAGTATGATGATGTTAAGTTATGGAACTTTAATTATTGGCTCACTATTATGTATCTTATTTTTAGTTATTTCTAAATACCAGGATGTCAACTTAAAAGTATTAGATGATTCAACCTTACCTGTCTATAATGTAATAATAAACTATTACGAAGCCAAACTTTTTGCTCCTTCAAACCAACTTTCTGAATTAGGGAAATTAAAATTATTACAAAGTTTAGACAATTGGAGTTATCGAATAATCGGCTTAGGTTTCCCATTTTTAACTATTGGAATTATTGCTGGTGGCGTTTGGGCTAACGAAGCATGGGGTTCTTATTGGAGTTGGGATCCAAAAGAAACTTGGGCTTTAATTACATGGTTAGTCTTTGCTACTTACTTGCACTCGAGAATTACAAAAGGCTGGGAAGGTAAAAAAACGGCTATTTTAGGCAGTCTAGGATTTTTTGTAATTTGGATTTGTTATTTAGGCGTTAATTTTTTAGGAAAAGGTTTACATAGTTACGGATGGTTGTCATAATAAAAGTTACAAACTAATGTAAAATTTTATAATAAATTATGGTGTCTAAAATAAAATATGAAATGGTTATCATTCTTACCAATGAGTTCAATAATAATGAATTAAAAACTTGGATTTTTAATTGTGCTAAAGCTTTAAGAAAGTTAGGTGCACTAGAGATTTCCGTGGTTTCGTGCAACAAAAAGAATTTTACTTATTTATTAAAAGATCAAATAAAAGGGAATTTTATTGAAATTAATTTCTCTATTCTTCCTAAATATATAACAAACATTTTAGATTATATAAAATTAGATGATAATATTTTACGATCTTTAATAGTTAAAAGAAATTTATAATTATAAATTTCTTTTATTTAGTGTAGAATATAAAAGTAATTTCCTCAGTAGCTCAGTGGTAGAGCAATCGGCTGTTAACCGATTGGTCGTAGGTTCAAATCCTACCTGGGGAGTCAATGTAAAATACTTGATTTAATAGTGTATCTTTAACCATAAAGATACAATTCAAATTTAAACTAGCTTGCTTTAGTAAATACTAGACCATTTATCTGACCATATCTTTCCATAAATCTCATAAAACGAGACCAAGCCTCTGAGCTTTTCATTATATAGATAGATTCGATTGCTTTGGGTTTACCGTTAATAAAACGTGCATTAATATCTTGGGTTTCAATAATCCCTTCATTATCGATTAGATACATGCCAGTAATTTCACCTTCTTTAGCCGTTGTTTTATCTAAAATATTTGGGTTTTTAAAAAAGAATGTAGCAGTACCTGTACTGCCATCTCTGGATCTTGTCAATCTAATATTAGGTACAATTTCCTCGTCTATTCCTTTTATAAATTGGATCCGTGGTTTCATACTATTTATTTGATAACCGTAATTAAGTTAATAATTTCAAAACAAAATAATAAATACCTAAACTGGGGTGGCAGGATTCGAACCTGCGATGACGGAGTCAAAGTCCATAGCCTTACCACTTGGCGACACCCCAAGAATAGCATAGATTGTATAGTTTATTGGGCAAGAAGGGATTCGAACCCCTGACACCGTAGTTCGTAGCCACGTGCTCTAGTCCACTGAGCTACAAGCCCTAACTATGCTATATATTAATATAATAATAGTATTTATATATTTTCGTAAAGTTTTTATGCGTTCCATTTTTAAAATTTTATTAATTTGCTTGCAAAATTTCATTAATTTGTAGTATGATTAACCCATATATTTTATGAAGTGTAAAATTATGGGTAAAAATATTCTGTATAAAGAGACTGCAAGACAAGCGTTGGAACATGGAATGGAAATCATGGTTGAAGCAGTTTCTTTAACTTTAGGGCCAAAAGGTAGAAATGTAGTTTTAGGGAAGGCTTATGGTTCACCACAGATTGTTAATGATGGGGTCACTATTGCTAAAGAAATTAAATTGAAAAATCCAATTGAAAATACCGGTGTCTCATTAATTCGACAAGCCGCTTCTAAAACAAATGATGTTGCAGGTGATGGAACAACAACATCCACTGTTCTTGCATATGCCATGGTTAAAGAAGGGTTAAAAAATGTAGCCGCCGGTGCAAACCCAATTTCGTTAAAACTTGGAATGGAAAAAGCTACTCAATATTTAGTTACGAAAATAAATGAGTTTTCGAAGCCAGTCGAAGATAGTGGTGCTATTAAACATGTTGCCTCAATCTCTGCGGGAAATGATTCTTTTATGGGAGAGCTAATTAAAGATGCCTTAGTTTCTGTTGGTAAAGAAGGAATTATTTCATTAGAAGAAGGTAAGGGGATTACTTCAGAATTAGAAATAACTGAGGGCATGATATTAAAAAAAGGATTTATTTCACCTTATTTTATTACGAATACTGATAAAATGGAAGTATCATATGATAATCCTTATATCTTATTAACGGATGAAAGAATTACCCTAGTACAACAAGATCTTTTACCTCTTTTAGAGCAGGTTACAAAGACAAAACGCCCACTGTTAATTATTGCTGAGGACGTTGAAAAGGAAGCTTTAGCAACATTAATTTTAAACAAATTACGCGGGATTATAAATGTTGTTGCCATTCGTTCACCAGGATTTGGTGAGTTACGAAAACTAATGTTACAAGATATTGCTATTTTAACTGGTGGAACAGTAATTACACAGGACGCTGGGTTAAGTCTAGGTAATATTAAATTAGACCAATTAGGACAATGTAGACGAATTATTGTATCGAAGGATAATACTACAATTGTTGGTGATGGGAATGAACTTGAGTCTATTAAAGCAAGATGCGAACAATTACGAAAAGAAATTAATTTAGTCGATACGGGTTATGAAAAAGAAAAATTAGAGGATCGAATTGCTAAATTATTAGGTGGTGTTGCTGTTATCAAAGTGGGAGCTGCTACGGAAACAGAAATGAGAGACAAAAAGCTAAGATTGGAAGATGCAATTAATGCAACAAGAGCTGCGGTACAAGAAGGTATTGTTCCAGGTGGTGGATCAACATTAACTCATTTATCAAATAATTTGTTAACTTGGTCCAAAACCAATTTACAAGAGGATGAGTTGACTGGAGCTCTGATTATTTCAAAAGCAATTACTGCACCGTTACGACGGATTTGTCAGAATGCTGGTATCAATGGTCCGATTATTCTCGAAAAAATTCAACAACAAGAGTTTGAAATTGGGTATAATATTGTTGAAGATAAATTTGGAAATATGTACGATGAAGGAATTGTTGACCCTGCAAAGGTAACCCGATCTGCTTTACAAAATGCGACTTCAATAGCAAGTATGATTTTAACTACTGAGTGTATTATTGTTGATAAATAGATAAAAACAATGGAATTTAAACGAACCATTAAGTTCGTTTAAATTATATTGTTTAATTAAATAATCTTACTGATTATTTTCATTCAAACCTTTCTTTTTTAAGACAGTTTTCATTGCTTCTTTTAAATCTTCAGTTGTCTGTTGGATGTCATCCAGCGAATTTTCATTTTTTATCATATCCTGTAAGTTTTGAATTTTTTCTTTCAGGATTAATGTTTCTGACTCAAAATTGACATCATCTTCTATATCTTTCAAACCATCTTCAGCTTGAGAAATTAGTGCTTTAGCTTGGAATTTCAATTCAACACCTTTTCTCGCTTGTGTTTCATCTGACGCATACTTTTCTGCTTCTGAAAGTATTTTTTCAATTTCGTTCTGTTCTAAATTCGACGTATCTTTAATTGTAATAGATTGCTCAATGTTAGTTCTAAGTTCTTTCGCTTTAACTGATAATAAACCATCAACGTTAATGTCAAATGTAACTTCAATTTGTGGAGTTCCACTTGCTGCTTCTGGTATTCCTGTTAGAACAAAAGTTCCTAAACTTTTATTGTCTTTAGCAAACTCACGTTCACCTTGTAATACATTAATTTCTACATCTGGTTGGTTATCTTCAGCAGTAGAAAAAAGTTCCGATTGCTTTATAGGAACAGTAGAGTTTCGGGCAATTACTTTCGTCATTAATCCACCTAATGTCTCAATTCCTAATGATAATGGTGTTACATCAATTAATAAAATCTCAGTAACTTCACCACCTAAAATACCTGCTTGGATAGCTGCCCCAATTGCCACAACTTCGTCAGGATTTACAGATTGGTTAGGTTCTTTATTAGTTAAAGATTGAACTAGATTTTGAATCGCTGGAATTCGGGTTGAACCACCAACTAGTACAACTTCATTAATTTCCGATCCTTTAAGCCCAGCATCAGATAAAGCTTTCTGAACAGGAATTTTACAACGTCCAATTAAATCTGAACACAACTCTTCAAATTTAGTTCTAGTTAATTCAGTTTCAATGTGCTTTGCAACTGAATCCACTGCTATAATAAATGGTAAAGAAATATCCGTTTTATCCGAAGTCGATAATTCAATCTTTGCTTTTTCTGCTGCTTCAGTTAAACGTTGTAGAGCTTGGTTATCTTTAGTTAAATCTAACCCTTGACTTGCTTTAAAATCTTTAATTAGCCAATTAACTAAAACTTTATCAAAGTCATCACCACCAAGATTAGTATCACCTGAAGTTGATAAAACTTCAAAAATACCATCACCTACTTCTAAAACTGAAACATCAAATGTTCCGCCACCAAGATCAAAAACTAAGATTTTCTCTTCATCTTTTTTATCTAGACCATACGCTAGCGAAGCTGCTGTTGGTTCATTAATAATTCTTAAAACTTCAATACCAGCAATTTTTCCAGCATCTAAGGTAGCTTGTCTTTGTGAATCATTGAAATAGGCAGGAACTGTGATAACAGCTTTTGTAACTTCTTGGTTTAAATAAGTATTTGCGTCATTAATTAATTTTCGTAATACTTGCGCAGAAATTTCTTCGGGGCTAAATTCTTTGTTTACAGATGAACAATTTATTTTAATATTACCATTTTGATCACGTAAAACTTTATAAGGTAGTTCTTTTGCACTGTCAGAAATTTCGTTCTCTTTTGACCCGATAAATCGTTTTACCGAAAAAAATGTGTTTTCAGGATTTATAACTGCTTGTCTTTTTGCAATTTGTCCTACTAATAATTCTTGTTTTTTTGTATAAGCAACTATTGAAGGTGTTGTCCGTAAACCTTCAGCATTTATAATTACTGTCGGTTGACCACCTTCTATTGCTGCTACAACTGAATTTGTCGTACCTAAATCAATACCTACTACTTTTCCCATAATTGACCTCTATTTTATTTATATAACATATAAATAAATTATAATTCATTCGGGTTGCATAAAGTAATGTAAAAACCGAAATGTATAAATATAAGTACAATTTTATCTTTGTAGACAAAGGTTCTTAAATTCTTTATAATCGGCTCAATAATTTAACAATATTGATTAGTTTATACATTTTAAATAAAATTTAAATTTCTTTATTTTTCCATTTAATCTAAACTATTAATGTTAATATACAAATAATCTATTTTTTTGGAGAAATTATTGTGGCTTTAGGTTTATTAGGAAATAAAATTGGGATGACACAAATTTTTGATGAATTTGGAAATATTGTGCCAGTTACAATTTTAAAAGTTGGTCCTTGTATTATTACACAAATAAAAACAACGTTAACGGACGATTATAACGCTGTGCAAATTGGTTACAAGAATGTTACAAATAAATACTTAAGTCAGCCTGAATTAGGTCATTTAAAAAAATCAAATATTCAACCTTTAAAGTATTTAAAAGAATTTCGTGTAAATAATCCAGAAGATTTTTCAATCGGTCAAATTTTAAGTATCGAATCATTGTTCACTGTCGGTCAGAAAATTAATATAAATGGAAAAAGTTTAGGTAAAGGATTTTCAGGTCTTCAAAAGCGTCATAATTTTACACGTGGTCCAATGACTCATGGTTCAAAAAATCATCGTCAACCCGGTTCTATTGGAATGGGTACTTCTCCTGGACGTGTTTTACCTGGTAAAAAAATGTCAGGTCAATTAGGTAACAAAATGACAACGATTAAAAAATTAAAAATCATTGAAATAAATAATGATGAAAATATATTAGTTATAAAAGGTTCAGTTCCAGGAAAACCAGGGAATCTAATAAGTATTATAAATTCTGATCAATTTTAACTTTTTTCAAAAAATAACGTTAAATAATATAAGATATGAATATTCAAAAAGTTGTTACATATAATTCCATCAGTACCGATGGTCAAATATTAGATAACAAATATAAATTAGAATTAAACATACTTAAAAAATCTGGAAATTATGTGCTACATAAAGATATTTTAAGACATCAAACTAATTTAAGACAAGGAACAAGTTCTACGAAAACACGTAGTGAAGTTAGAGGTGGTGGTCGTAAACCTTGGGCCCAAAAAGGAACGGGAAGAGCTCGAGCTGGTTCAAATACGTCTCCATTGTGGAAAGGTGGTGGTGTTATCTTTGGTCCAAAACCAAAAACTGTTGTTTTAAAATTAAATAAAAAAGAACGTAGGTTAGCTTTACAAACTTTACTATATAACAAACGGAATATCATATCAGTAATTGATAATTTAGAATACATTATTGATAAACCAAAAACTAAAGTTTTTTTAGAAATTTGTGAAAATTGTGATGTCAATTTAGATCAAAAAATTTTAATAATCGTTTCAAAAAAAACACCACCTTTAAAATTATCTGTTCAAAACCTTAAAAATGTAGAAATAATTTCTACTTCAAATTTAAATACTTTTAGTTTATTAAAAGCAAAACAAATTTTATTAACAACATTATCAATAAGTGAGATTCAGGAGATTTTTTGTGACCATTAATTCTTCGTTTAACATCGGTATTACTGATATTATAAAATACCCAATCGTAACTGAAAAATCTACAAGATTATTAGAAAATAACCAATATAGTTTTATTGTTAATTTATCATCTGATAAAATTGCAATTAAAGAAGCTATTGAATACTTATTTAATGTAAAAGTTATAAAAGTTAATACATGTCACCTTCCAAAAAAGAAAAAAAGTTTAGGAAAATATGTGGGTTATAAACCACGGCATAAAAAAGCAATTGTAACATTAAGTGCTAAAGATACAATAAATCTATTTGCATAGAATTAAAATTAATAACTTTTTAATATAAAATAGTTGAATTTATGGGTATTCGTCTTTATAAGTCATACACACCAGGTACTCGAAATAGAGCTTTATCAAGTTTTACAGAAATTACTACAGATAAACCTGAAAAAACTTTAATTCAAAAAAATCATAGAAAAAAAGGTCGTAACAATCGGGGTGTTATTACTATACGACATCGGGGTGGAGGTCATAAACGAAAATATCGAATTATAGATTTTAAGCGTGAAAAATATAATGTTGAAGCAACTGTTTTATCCATTGAATACGATCCAAACCGTAACTCACGCATTGCACTAATTTGTTATAAAGATGGTGAAAAAAAGTATATTTTACACCCTAATAGGCTAAAAGTAGGCGATATCATTTGTTCGGGTCGCTCAATACCCTTAAATATAGGTAACTCATTACCATTAGACGAAATTCCTCTAGGAACATCAATACATAATATTGAGTTAATCGCAAATAATGGCGGACAAATCGTTAGAGCGGCAGGCACTTCTGCAAAGATCCTGGCTCGAGAAAATGATTACGTAACATTAAAACTCCCTTCAAAAGAGATTCGATTAATCCATAAAGATTGTTATGCGACTATTGGTGAAATAAGTAATAATGATGCCTTTTTAATTCAAAGTGGTAAGGCAGGAAGAACACGCTGGTTAGGAAAAAGACCTACTGTTAGGGGTTCAGTTATGAATCCTTGTGATCACCCACACGGTGGTGGAGAAGGTCGAGCACCTATCGGTCGAACACGCCCTTTAACTCCTTGGGGAAAACCTGCATTAGGAGTTAGAACTCGAAAAAAGAAGAAGGTTAGTAATAACTATATTCTGAGACGTCGAGCATAATTTAGCATTTAAAAGTTTAAATTAATAAAAAGTTTATAAAAATGCCAAGATCATTAAAAAAAGGAACTTTCGTTGAATATTCTTTATTGAAAAAAATTGAAAAGATGAAAGGGGCCCCAAAGAAGGACGTAATTAAAACATGGTCCCGTAGTTCTACTATCTTACCGAATATGGTAGGTTACACAATAGCTGTTTATGACGGGAGAAAACATGTACCTGTCTTTATTTCTGAGCAATTCGTCGGACATAAATTAGGTGAATTTGTTTCTACACGGACATTCAAATCACATATTAAAAATGATAAAAAAACTCGACGCTAATTATTCAAAAATTCGAGTAACAGCTAAAAATGTAAACATAAACTTGATTCTAAAATTATATAGCCAAGCTGTTGAATTAGAATACAGGTCATTAAAAAAAGAAAAAGTACTTGGACTATTACAATCGGCATCGCATAATTTTTCAAAACCTGAAGATTTTGAAAAGGTGAGTAGTAATAAATTTTTAGAACAAATTAATAAAGAACTATTACTTAGTGAATCTTTCAGCTTTGCTTTCTCAAGTATTTCTAAATTTGCAGTCAAAATTATTCCGAAATATACCTCTGCCTTTAATACAACCGAATTGGAAATATTCCATATCCTATATTTAGTTTGTTTAAATTTCGAGACTAAATCTTCGAATAGAAAGACTCACGTGAATAATAAAAATCTAGTTAATCAATTAAAATTAGAAAATGAAAGATTAGTTAAGTTTAGTCCGTTTAAGTTCAAAACTTTTAACATTCAAATACCAAAAAAATTACCAGAAAATTTGAAAATAATTTTACGTGCTTTAATAAATAAACCTTTTTATTCAGTATTAGAAGATGTAGAAGCACTTATTAAGGATCCTTCTGAATATAAATATTTTTACGAAATATTTTCATCTGTTGGACAACATATTCACAACAGTGATTTAATAGATTTTTTTGATATAAGTATAGCAGAATTGACTATTCTTGAAAGACCAGTGTCAAAAATATCTAAAAACAAGCTAGTTAAAACTAATATAAAGATAAAATTTATTTATCAAATTAAACAACCTTCAGTAAAATTAGAGTCATCTTGGTACTAAGAGTACTCACAGAATTATAAAGCTAAAATTTTTATAAATAATTTTAAGTAAAACTTAATATGGAGAATTCTAAATCAGTAAAAGCAAGAGCAAAATATATACGAATGTCACCACATAAAGTACGTCGGGTGATTGATCAAATCCGTGGCCGTTCTTACCGCGATGCATTAATGATATTAGAATTTTTACCTTATAATGCAACAGCGCCCATCTGGCAGGTTCTAACATCTGCAGCTGCAAATGCAAAGAATAATTATAATTTGAATAAACAAAAACTAATTATTAATGAAATTTATGCCGATGAGGGTCCTAAATTAAAACGTAGTCGACCCCGAGCTCAAGGTCGAGCATTTCCAATTTTAAAACCCACTTGTCACATCACTATTGTTGTTAAAGAAATTAATTAAAAAGGAGTATTCGAAATGGGACAAAAAACACATCCCTTAGCATTTCGATTAGGAGTTACTGAAGAACATAAATCAATTTGGTATGCAAACTTTAATCAATATGGAAAATTATTGAAAGAAGATGATAAGATTCGTACATATTTAAATTGTTTATCAAGAACAGCTTACATTTCTGATATTAAGATTATACGTAATCAAAATGGAAATATAATCAACTTAGATATAAAAACGGGAACGCCATCTATTTATAAAACAAAAGAATCGGAAGTTGTAGCATTTGATAAAATTAATCTAGAAAAAAAAGATTTAGTAACCAATATTAAGAAATTTTTACCTTCGGATTATAAATTTAAAATTAACATCATTGAAGTAAAAAATCTTACGGCTGCCTTAATTGCAAATTTAATTGTTAAAGATTTAGAAAGTCGTATCCTCTTTAGAAAAGTAATTCGTAAAGCTTTTAAGGTGGCGGAAGTTAGAAATGTTCAAGGGATTAAAATACAAATTTCTGGTCGATTAAATGGTAATGAGATTGCTCGTACAGAATGGAGACGTGAAGGTCGGGTTCCACTGCAAACTTTAAGAGCTGATATTGATTACTGTTCTAAAGAAGCACATACAATTTATGGGGTTCTTGGTATTAAAGTTTGGTTATTTAAATCGGAAATTTTTAACCTCAGTAAATGAAAAGTTTATTATTAAGTTTGTTATTTATTTATTAATATTAATTAATTATTATGCTAAGTCCAAAAAGAACAAAATATAGAAAATTTCATCGTGGTAGAATGAAAGGAAAAGCCACAAAAGGGAATGAAATTTCATTTGGTGAGTATGGTTTACAATCATTAGAACCAAGTTGGATTACTTCACGTCAGATTGAAGCAGCACGAAGAACGATTACAAGATATACAAAGCGTGGTGCATCTTTATGGATAAGAATATTTCCAGATAAAGCCATCACGGCACGTGCTGCAGAATCTCGAATGGGATCAGGTAAAGGTTCAGTAGATTACTGGGTAGCAGTTATTAAACCTGGAACTATGCTCTTTGAAATTTCATCAGTTCCGGAAGAAGTAGCCAGAACTGCTTTTAATTTAGCAGCTTATAAGTTACCTATAAAAACAAAATTTATTGTTAGAAATAATTAACCAATATGAATTCAAGAGTTTTTAATGAGATTAAAAAATTACCTAATAGTAAAATTTTAGAAGAAATTATTAGTACTGAAAAAAAATTATTTCGGTTGAAATTTAAAAAGGCAACACAGCAACAATTTAAGACACATGAAATTAAATCTGCTAAACGTACTTTAAAACAATTAAAATCGATTTTAACATTACGTTTAAATAAATTAAGCGAACTAGACCGTAATAATGTTGCGATTAATTTAATTCAACAGCAATTACTCAAAGAAAAATCTTTAAATAACTAATTGAATAAATAGTATGGCGTTAAAACAAAAAACTGGTTTCGTAGTAAGTAATCGTATGCAAAAAACAATTGTTATTAAAGTAGAAAATCGTTTCCCGCACGCAATCTACTCGAAAACAATTGTTAAAACAAAAAAATATTTTGCTCATGATGAATTAAATCAATGTAACATAGGTGACTTAGTATTAATAAAAGAAAGTCGACCATTAAGTAAAAAAAAACGTTGGGAATTAGAAAAAATTATTTCTAAATCTTTTTTAAATAATTAAAATTAAATTATTATGATATATCCACAAACGATACTAACAGTGGCAGATAATACTGGTGCTCGAAAAATTATGTGTATCCGTGTTTTAGGTGGAAACCAGAAATATGGAAAAATCGGCGATGCCATCATTTGTGTTGTTAAAGAAGCAATGCCAAATATGCCGATTAAACGTTCAGATATTGTAAGAGCAATTATTGTTAGAACACGAAAATCTATCCGTCGGTCAGACGGAATGTATATTCGTTTTGATGATAACGCTGCTGTTGTTGTAAATCCTGAAAATAACCCCCGAGGTACTCGAGTATTTGGTCCGGTTGCTTCTGAGATTCGTGATAAAAATTTTTCAAAGATCGTTTCATTAGCACCTGAGATTTTATAAATGAAAAAAATGAAAAAAGTACATGTTAGAGTTGGGGATAATGTTAAAATTATTACTGGATTCGACAAAAATAAAATGGGCAAAGTTATCAAAATCGATAACAAAACTGGTAAAATAATTGTTAAAGGAATTAATTATAAATTTAAACATATTAAACCTAATAATAAAACGGAAGTAGCAGAGATTAAACAAATTGAAGCTCCTATTCACCATTCAAATGTAAAATTAAGTTAAAAAAGAACATGGCTAAGTCTAATTCATTTGAACAAATCGCTGAAGTTCATCTTTTATTAAAAGATATAAAGAAAGAGTATAGCGAAGGTATTCAAAAAGTTTTGAAAAGAAACCAACCGAAATTATTTGGGAACATCCATACAATCCCAAAATTAGAAAAGATCAAACTTAATCGCGGACTAGGGTTAAAAGGACAAAACAAAAACTTTTTAAAGAAAAGTATTAGCGAGTTTGAATTAATCACGGGTCAGAAACCAGTAATTACAAAATCAAAGAAATCTATCGCAAGTTTTAAAATTCGTGAAGATATGGATTTGGGTTTAACTGTAACTCTACGAGGTCAAAAAATGTATGCATTTTTAACCAAACTCATTTTTTTTACATTTTCTCAAATCCGAGATTTCCGTGGTTTATCGGTCCGGAGTTTTGATAAAGCTGGTAATTACACATTTGGCTTAAAAGAACAATTAATTTTTCCTGAGATTGACTACGAAGATGTGGAACAAGTTCAAGGTTTTACAATAACGCTAGTATTTTCATCTTCATTATCAAAAGCTTATTCAAAAACAATCTATAAAGTTTTAAATGGTATGATCTTGTTAAAATTTTTAAGGTTTCCATTAAACGACTGTGGGTATTATGAAAAATATGATTCATTAACTGAAGTGAGTAAAGCTTGGGATAAAAAGAAACAATTACGTCGGAAACGATGGTCTCAGGAATAAAATAAATTATCGTAAACCAAGTATAAAAATTATGGCAATAGATACAATTTCAGATATGTTAACACGCATTCGAAACGCAAACCTTGTAAAGCATCAGTTTGTCGAAATCCCTTATAATAGAATGGCAAAAGCTATTTCTCTAATATTAAAAGAAGAAGGGTTTATTAAAAATTTTGAAATATGTAATGAAAAAGCTTACCCATATTTACTAATTTCTTTAAATTATCAGGGTAAAACTAGAAAACCAGTCATAGAAACAATTGAAAGAATCAGTAAACCAAGTTTACGGATATATACGGATTCAAAAAGTATGCCAGTAGTTTTAAATAATTTAGGTATAGCAATTCTTTCTACTTCTAATGGAGTAATGACAAATATAAAAGCAAAAGAACTTGGAATTGGCGGTGAAATTTTATGTTATATTTGGTAATTGGAGTAATTAGATAATTATGTCACGTATCGGAAACTTACCTATCAAGGTACCAGAGAATGTTGAAATCACAATAGAAAAAACTGGGGAATCTAAGAATCCAGTGTCTATCACTGTAAAAGGAAAATTTGGTACATTAAAAAAAGCGATTCCACAGTGTTTGGAGTTAGTTCAAGCAGAGAGTAATGATACTTTATTAGTACTTCAGAAACAACAAACGCCTACAACAAAAGCAAAGCATGGATTAAACCGTACACTAATTAATAATATGATTATTGGCGTCTCAGAACAATTTCATAAAAAATTAATTCTTAATGGTATTGGCTATAAAGCAAACCTTCAAAAAAAATCTATTGTACTAAATTTAGGTTATAGTCACCCAGTTGATATTGAAATCCCAGACATAATTTCAATTAAAATTGAGAAGAATACAACTGTAATTATTAGCTCTTGTGATAAAGAAAAGTTGGGCTTATTTGCAGCTAAAATAAGATCTTGGCGAGTACCTGAGCCTTATAAAGGGAAAGGAGTTCTTTATGAAAATGAAATTGTAAAACTTAAAGCTGGAAAATCCGGTAAAAAGTAAAAACTTTATGTTTAATATAGATCTTAATAATTATTTAAATTATGAAATTTTCCAAAAGAGTTTTATTGAAACTTAAAAATAAAAATAAAAACTTAAAACCTGACAAGTATAAACGATTAAAAAGAGAAAGTTTAAGAGGCTTAGTAAAAGGGACCGAAGAACGTCCTCGTTTATCAGTTTATCGATCAAATGATAATATGTATGCACAAATTATTGATGATAAAAACTCAAAGACTCTTATTTCTTGCTCTACAAGAGAACGAGATATTCAATTAAATACTAAAAATGGTCGGACGTGCTATGCTTCCGAACTAATGGGACAAAAATTAGCTGAACTTAGTTTGAAAAAAAACATTACAAAAATTGTATTTGATAGAAGCCGTTACCTTTATCATGGGCGTATTAAAGCTGTTGCAGATGGTGCACGATCTGGGGGTCTAGAATTCTAAAAAAGGTTAAACTTATAAAAAATTTTATGAATACAGATTTAAAACAAGTGAACATACCCAAAAAGAAAAAATGGGATCGGTCAAAAAAGAAGAAAGATAAAGAACAATTAATTAAAATAAGCCGCATTTCGAAAGTTACAAAAGGTGGAAAAAAGATCAGTTTTAGAGTAGTGCTTGTGGTTGGTGATGATAATGGAAAAGTTGGTCTTGGTGTTGCAAAAGCAAGTGATGTTTCACTTGCGTTTGAAAAAGCCCGATCTAATGGTTATAAAAATTTAATCCAAGTTTCTCTTACAAAGTCGTTAAGTATACCACACCAAGTTGAAGCAAGTTTTGGTGCATGTAAACTTATTTTAAAACCGGCAATGAAGGGTTCAGGTGTTATAGCAGGGGGAGCGACACGTTCAGTATTGCAAAGAGCTGGTATTAAGAATGTTATTGCGAAACAATTAGGTGCTAATAATCTGTTAAATAACGCAAAAGCAACTATTTGTGCTTTAGAGAAACTAACAACAAAATCGGCAGCACTTAAAAAACGAAATCTTATAAATTAATTAAATAATTTAATATTATTTCTTGTTGAATCTCAAATATTTATGTTAAATTACAATGAAACAAACTAATTATAAAAACATCCTTTTAAACCGTTTGTTATTGAGTTTATTTATATTAATTTTTATCCGTATTGGAACATTTTTACCTGTTCCAGGAATTGATCATGGTTATTTAGCATTTTATCTTGCTCGCCATACGATAACAAAAAGTTTAGTAAGCACATTTTCTGGTAATGATCAATTTGTAATTGGATTATTTACATTAAATATATTCCCGTATATCAATGCTTCAATTTTAATGCAATTTCTAATAAGTTCTGTGCCAAATCTTTCTAAACTCCAAAAAGAAGGCGGTGGTGAAGGTAGACGAAAAATAAATAATTTAACTCGTCTAATAACTTTGGGATGGGCATTAATTCAAAGTTCAACAATTGCGTTTTACTTAAAAAGAGCATTATTCAATTGGAATTTGCTTTTAGCAATTAAAATTATTATATGGTTAACTACAGGAGCAATGATTGTTTTATGGTTAAGTGAAATTATTACTGAATATGGTTTGGGAAATGGAGCATCTTTATTAATATATACAAATATTGTTTCCAATTTACCGAACTTTGGTAAAAATTTATTTAAAATCCTAAATGAATCGGTATCATTTTCATCTTGTTTATTAATTATTATTCTATTTTTTACAGCAATTTCTGGTATTGTACTCTTGCAAGAAGCTACACGAATTATTCCGTTAATATCTTCAAAACAATTAAATCAAAAAAATCCTACAATACCTTTGTTAGTAGATGTTGATAATAGTTATATGCTTCCACTAAAATTTAATCAAGCAGGAGTAATGCCAATTATTTTGACAACTGCGATATTAATAATCCCAACATATGTAAAAAATTTAAGTTTATTACCTATTATTACGCTCCCGTCATTCCTTGAATCATCAAGAATTTTTTATTGGATTAGTTATTTTGTTTTAATTCTATTATTTAGTTCATTTTATTCAAAGATTGTTCTTAAACCAGAAGATATTGCAAATGATTTGCAAAAACAAGCTGTTTCAATTCCTGGAATAAGACCTGGAATAGAAACAACTTTTTATCTAAAACAAGTTATGAAACGTATAACTTATTTAGGTGCGATTATGTTGGCAATTTTATCAACATTACCGAACTTAATTGAAACTATTTTACCTGGTTCAAGTTTTAATGGCTTAGGGACGACTTCCTTACTTATTTTAGTTGGGGTAATTCTTGATTTGTCACGAGAAGTTCGTAATATAGTTCTTTCAAATATTTATAATGAAAGATTTTATTAATCTTAAAAACTAATTAACTATTTTGAAAATTTAATGAAAGTCAGACCCTCAGTTAAAAAGATGTGTGATAAATGTCGTGTTATTAAACGGCATGGTAAAGTTATGGTAATTTGTACCAATTTAAAACATAAACAACGTCAAGGCTAAAAAGCTACAAGGAGATATTTAAAATGGTTAGGCTAGTAGGTGTCGATTTACCAAGGAAAAAAAAAGTTGCATATGCATTAACGTATATTCACGGAATTGGTATTAACGGTGCAAAAAAAATTGTTAAGTTAGCAAATATTAATTCGGAAACGCGGATCAATGATTTAGAAACAGAACAAATAATCGAATTACGGACAATTATAGAAGCAAGTAATTTAAAACTTGAAGGTGATTTAAGACGCTTTAATGGTTTAAATATCAAACGGTTGAACGACATTAATTGTCATCGGGGAAAAAGACATAGACAAAGTTTGCCAGTTCGCGGGCAACGTACACGAACGAATGCACGTTCGCGACGGGGTACTAAAAAATCAGTTTCCGGTAAAAAATAATACGATTGTTAGAGAATTTTTTACAGTTTTAAAATTAATATATAAAAAAAAATTATGGTAAAAAAACTTAAAAAAGGAATTTCGAAAAAAGATAAGAGTAATCTTGGTACTGGTATAATTCATGTTAAATCATCATTTAATAATACAATTATAACAATTACGAATTTGGTTGGGGATACAATTTCATGGGCTTCCGCAGGAAGTTTAGGGTTTAAAGGAACACGAAAAGGAACGCCTTTTGCTGCTCAAACAACGACTGAGAAAGCCGCTTTTGACGCTTTGAATAAAGGTGTAAAAAATGTAGAAATTCTAATAAAAGGACAAGGTTCTGGTCGTGAAACTGTAATTCGTGCAATCAAAAGAGCAGGTCTTAAAATTATTTCAGTTCAAGATATTACTTCTGTTCCACATAACGGTTGTCGACCTCCAAAACGGCGAAGAATCTAAAAGATTTAATTCATGAATATAGAAAATTTATATATCCAATCTTTTAAGGCAAAGACAATTGAATCAGGAGCAATGTATGGACAATTTTTAATTGATTCTTTAAAGCCTGGCCAAGGTTTAACGTTCGGTAATATATTACGACGGGTCTTATTGAATGATATTGGTGGTATTGCAATCACTGCTGTCCGTATGGCTGGCGTAGATGATGAATTTTCAATCATTCCTGGTGTACGTGAAGACGTATTAGAAATATTGCTTAACTTAAAAGGAATAGTTCTTAAAAATGTAACAGACGATTTTTCTTGTGGACGTTTAAAAATTAAAGGGCCTGCTGTTGTTACAGCTAATTCTATACAATTACCTGAAAATTTACAGGTTGTGAATTCTAACCATTATATTGGCACAATTTCAGATTCTAATATCCTAGAAATTGAGTTTCAATTCGAATATGGGACAGGTTACAGACTAGCAGGAAAAACATTTGATAATAAATACGATGACTATTTAGAACTTGATGCTATTTTTCAACCTATTCAGAAAGTAAATTTCCGAGTAGAAGAAGAATATAATGAAAAGTATACTAATATTAATCCAAATGATCGAATTGAGAGATTATTCATTGACATTTGGACAAATGGTAGTATTTCACCAGAAAAAGCAATTATCTCTGCCTCTGATTTTATTATTAAAACATTCAATTCCCTAGTTAAAAACGAAATTATTATCAAATCTGAGACTACGCCGAAGACGAAAAAGAAGACTCCTAAGGTTAATCCATACATTGATATCGCAATTGAAGAATTAGAATTTTCTGTTCGTGTTTATAATTGTTTAAAACGTGCAAAAATATATACAGTTGGTGAGTTATTAACTTATTCTCCTGAAAAATTAAAACAATTAAGAAATTTTGGCCAAAAGTCAGCCGATGAGGTTTGTACAATACTTAAAAACAAATTTGGAATAGTTTATTCTTAACTATTTCACAGCCTTCTAATAGATTTTTTCTTAAATAACTTGTATTAACATTAAAGGCTTAAATTTAAATAACAATGTAATTTTCTTTTATAATTTTGAAAAGTTACTAAATTATTATTTACAAACAAAATCTAAAATCCGAAATATTGAATAATTATTATTATTTCTAATCCCTACTTATAATAATAATTTTATTTCTTTTTAATAAATAAAAACTTATTATGAATTCTAAAAACGAACTAATTTTTCAAAAGTCTAATATAGGTCTTGGAAAGCGGAAACAGGCAGTTGCACGTGTATATCTTATACCTGGTAACGGGACATTAATTGTTAATAAAATTTCAGGTGAAAAATATTTTCAGTTTAACCGAACATATTTAAATACAATATGGGCGCCTCTAAAAGCCTTGAATTTAAATAAACAATATAATGTTTTGGTAATCGTTAACGGTGGCGGATTAACTGGACAAGCAGATTCTATTCAATTAGGAATTTCCCGTTTAATTTCTAAAATAAGTTATGAAAATCGAAAATGTTTAAAGTCCTTAAAATTCTTAAGTCGTGATTCCCGAATCAAAGAACGGAAAAAATATGGCTTACGAAAAGCTAGAAAAGCTCCACAATATTCAAAACGATAATAAATTTACAAATAAAAATATGCCAAAATCCGAGATTCATCCTGTTTGGTTTCCTAAAACGTATGTTTATTGTGATGGAAAACCTCTTTGTTATATAGGTTCCACAAAAAAAGAGTTACAAGTAGATATTTGGTTATCGAACCATCCTTTTTATAACAGTTCTTCAACAATTATTGATAGCGAAGGTCGTGTCGAAAGATTTATGAAAAAATATAAAATGAATCCATCGACATAATAATTCTAAAAACCTATTTATTTACTAATTTTAAAATATATGCCAACTATTGAACAATTAATACGATTAAAGCGTGTTCAGATTAAAAAAAAATCGAAATGTCCGGCTCTATTAAGTTGTCCACAAAGAAGAGGGGTTTGTACACGAGTTTATACAACAACACCAAAAAAACCAAATTCAGCCATCCGTAAAGTTGCCCGAGTTCGTCTAACATCGGGCTTTGAAGTTACTGCTTATATCCCAGGAATTGGGCATAATTTACAAGAGCATTCAGTTGTCTTAATCCGAGGAGGACGAGTTAAAGATTTACCAGGTGTAAGATACCATATTATTCGTGGTACACTTGATAGTGGTGGTGTTAAAGTTAGAACTCAAGGGCGTTCTAAGTACGGAGTAAAAAAACCAAAAAAATAAAATAGTATTGAATTCTAAATATCAAATAATATTTTAAAATATAAATTAAACTTATGTCACGTCGAAATATTTCGAAAAAACGATTTCCAGAAGCAGATTTAAAATATAACAGTTGTTTAGTAAGTTTATTAACAACACGAATTTTGAAAGCAGGTAAAAAAAATCTAGCTAGAAATATAGTTAATACAGCTTTTGATATTATAAAGACAGAAACGAATGAGAATCCATTACTTATTTTACAAAGAGCAATGGTTAATTCTCGACCAGTTTTAGAAGTAAAAGCTAGAAGAATTGGTGGTTCAACATACCAAGTTCCTATTCAAGTAAGTAAATTTCGGGCTACAAACCTATCATTAAGATGGATAATTCAGTATGCCAACCAGAGAACTGGACGAAGTATGTCCATTAAATTGGCAAATGAAATTATGGATACTGCAAATAATATCGGTAATACAATTAAAAAGAAAGACGAAGTACATAAGATGGCTCATGCAAATAAGGCATTCTCACATTTCCGATATTAACTTAAGATAATTTTCTTTTTATAACCTCGCTAAAAGCTTCTAAAACTCAATATTTAATTTGAAAATCAAAAGGAATTTTATAAAATGGCACGCGAAAAATTTGAACGTACAAAACCTCATGTTAATATAGGTACAATTGGGCATGTTGATCACGGAAAAACAACATTAACAGCTGCCATTACTGCCACTTTATCATTGGATGGAACAAGCGTTGCAAAAGGCATGGCAGATATAGATAGTGCACCTGAAGAAAAAGCACGTGGTATTACAATTAATACTGCACACGTTGAATATGAAACAGAAGCACGTCACTATGCGCATGTGGATTGTCCTGGTCACGCTGATTATGTAAAAAATATGATTACTGGTGCAGCCCAAATGGACGGTGCTATTCTAGTTGTATCAGCAGCAGATGGTCCAATGCCACAAACACGTGAACATATTTTATTATCAAAGCAAGTTGGTGTTCCAGATATCGTTGTTTTTCTAAATAAGCAAGACCAAGTGGATGATGAGGAATTATTAGAACTAGTTGAATTAGAAGTTCGTGAATTATTATCAGCTTATGATTTTCCTGGTGAAGAAATTCCAATTTGTCCTGGATCAGCTTTAAGAGCTATTGAAGCAATCAATAAAAATCCAGAGTTAAAACGTGGTGATAACGATTGGGTTGATAAAATTTTTAATTTAATGGATTCAGTAGATGCTTACATCCCGACACCTGAAAGAGATGTTGAAAAAACATTTTTAATGGCAATTGAAGATGTTTTTTCAATAACTGGACGTGGAACTGTGGCTACTGGAAGAATTGATCGTGGTGTTATTAAAGTTGGTGAAGCAGTTGAAATTGTTGGGATTACTGAAACTCGAACAACAACAATTACTGGTATAGAAATGTTCCAAAAAACGTTAGATGAAGGCTTTGCCGGTGATAACGTCGGAATTCTATTACGAGGGATAACACGAGAAGATATTGAGCGTGGAATGGTAATTTCTCAACCAGGTACAATTACTCCTCATACAGATTTTGAATCTGAAGTGTATGTACTGAAAAAAGATGAAGGTGGTCGTCACACACCATTCTTTACAGGTTACAGACCACAGTTCTATGTTCGAACAACTGATGTTACCGGTTCTATTACAGAATTTACTGATGATGATGAAAAAGTTGTTGAAATGGTAATGCCTGGGGATCGTATTAAAATGAGTGTAAAATTAATTTATCCAGTTGCAATTGAAGAGGGTATGCGATTTGCTATTCGAGAAGGTGGACGCACAGTTGGGGCAGGTGTTGTTTCTAAAATTGTTACATAATTAAAAAATTTTATGAAATTAAATAAAGACGAAAAGATTCGTATTAGATTAGAATCTTTTAACCATGAATTATTAAATTCATCATGTGAAAAAATAATTAGTATTATTGAAAACTATAATCTAAGTAAATTTAGTTTAGTTTCATTACCAACTGATAAAAGAATATATTGTGTTTTACGATCACCGCATGTAAATAAAGATTCACGAGAACATTTTGAGATTAGAATTCATAAACGAATCTTAGACATTTATTATGATCAAAACATAAATATTTCTGATTTCATAAATAAATTGAAAAATTTATCATCTGGTATAAAATGTTTAGTTGTAAAGTTTTAATTAGTGTATTCTTATCATTCGTGTAATAATAGAATTTCATGAATGGTATTGGTACTCGGATTGATTAAACTATGTATTTAGATAAAAAATTAATGAAATTTAAACTGAGTTAATAGATATAGACTTTAGGTTATCCTTTTGTTACTTGGAACAAAGTAATTTAAAGTCTATATTCACTAAATTATTCGATTGGGGACAGAGGGAATTGAACCCTCACGCACTATCACTAGGCAACGGATTTTAAGTCCGTCGTGTCTACCAATTCCACCACGTCCCCTTTATTGATACTGGTTAACTTTATAAAACTTTCAACTATGGAAGCAATATTATAAACATTTTATTAGGCGGTACCCAGATTCGAACTGGGGATAACGGATTTGCAATCCACTGCCTTACCACTTGGCCATACCGCCAATTAAATATTTATATATTTAAAATATTTGTCTAAAAATTACAAATATATACTATAATACATATTGTATCATATATTCTACAATTATGCTACGTTTTTTTAAGTTAATTTTGGGGGATTTGAAGTAGTTATTTTATTTCTAAATTATAGTGTATATTAATGTATACTGTTTAAAATGAAGTCAACTAAATAGAAAATTTTAATATCTTTTCAGTTTGTTTAAGTAAATAGAAAAAATGATAAACAAACAGAAAAATTACAAAAATTTGTAGAACAACATTTATATATTAAAGGAATAAAGAATGTTTGAGACTTTTACTGAAGGAGCGATTAAAGTTATAATGTTAGCCCAAGAAGAATCAAGAAGAATGGGTCATAATTTTGTCGGGACAGAGCAGTTGCTGCTAGGCGTTATTGGGCAGCGTCATGGTATAGGCGGCCGAAGTTTGCGAAAACAATTTGTAAATTTGAAGAAAGCACGACGTGAAATTGAGATGTATATTGGTCGTGGTACAGGATTTGTATCCTCTGAAATTCCATTCACCCCACGTGCAAAACGTGTTTTAGAAATGGCAGTACACGAAGGTAAAGATTTTGGTGTCGAGTACGTAAGCACAGAACATTTATTATTAGCTTTAATTGCTGAAAAAGATGGTGTTGCTATGAGAACACTTGATAAACTAAGAGTGGATTCTTATAAATTAAAGCTTCAGATCTTGAAATATATTCAAGAAGATGAAGAAAAATATTTAAAAAGACCAACAAGAGACGCAGTAAAATTATTACGTGAACGTAAGACAAAAACAACAACCCCAACCTTAGATGTCTATTCAGAAAATCTTTCTAAAAAAGTTTTTAAAAAGAAATTCAGTCCCATAATCGGGCGTGAAACTGAAATTGATTCATTAATGTCTGTATTAGGAAGGTGTACAAAAAATAACCCAGTTTTAGTCGGTGAACCAGGTGTTGGAAAAACGGCGGTTATCGAAGGTTTAGCACAACTAATTTTAACCGATGAAGCACCTTATCATTTAAAAGGAAATATATTCTTATCCTTAAATCTGGGCTCGCTTTTAGCTGGTAGTAAATATAGAGGAGAGTTTGAGGAACGATTAAAGAAAATTGTTAAAGAAATTGAAAAAGATAAACGAATTATCCTAGTGATTGACGAAATCCATACACTAGTAGGGGCTGGTGCGGCTGAGGGAGCAGTTGATGCTGCTAATATTCTAAAACCTGGTTTAGCAAGAGGATCATTCAAGCTAATTGGCGCAACAACTATAAACGAATACACAAAACATATTGAACGGGATGCAGCGCTTGAACGTCGTTTCCAACCGATTGTTATTGATCCACCAAGTGTCAAAGATACCATTAAAATTTTACACGGGTTAAGAAAAAAACTTGAAAAACATCACAGATTAAAATATGATTACCGGGCTCTTGAACAAGCAGCAAAACTTTCGGATCAATTTATTGCTGATCGATATTTACCAGATAAAGCTATAGATGTTTTAGATGAAGCAGGTTCAAGATTATTGTTAGAAAATCGACAATTACCAAAACCAGTGGCAGATCTAGTAAAAGAATTACAAGATATTGCCATGAAGAAAGATGAGGCTATTAAAGAGCAAAAATTTGAAGTTATACCCGAGTTAGATAAATATCGCCGTCGGGTTAGACAGCAGCTAAAACTTTTCAAAGAAACGAATTTAGCAAAAGAAATTCTTGCAATCAGTACAAATAAAGAAAAAACTATTGACGACAAAGTAACAGGTGAACATGTTGCTACAGTTGTTGCAAAGTGGACTGGCATTCCTGTTACAAAACTTTCAGCAGATGACCAAGAACGACTTCTAAAAATGGAAGATACATTGCATGAACGGCTTATAGGTCAACATCATGCTATTGTTTCAGTTTCAAGTGCTATTCGTCGGGCACGTGTTGGTTTGCGTAGCATGGATCGACCTATTGCAAGTTTTATTTTTGCAGGCCCTACAGGTGTAGGAAAAACAGAATTGACAAAAACATTATGTGAATTTCTATTTGTGAATGAAGAAGCAATGATTCGTTTAGATATGTCTGAATATATGGAAAAACATACTGTTGCAAAGTTAATTGGTTCTCCTCCAGGCTATGTCGGACATAATGAAGGCGGTCAGCTAACTGAAGCTGTTAGAAAAAAACCATATGCGGTTGTTTTATTTGATGAAGTAGAAAAAGCACATGAAGATGTTTTTAATTTATTCTTACAAATTTTAGACGATGGACGTTTATCGGATTCCAAAGGTCGGGTAGTAGATTTTAAGAACACGTTGATTGTAATGACAACTAACCTTGGTTCAAAGGTTATCCAAGAACAAAGTGGATTAGCCAATGAAGACCCTAATGGAAAGAAAGGGAAAATGGTTCCATTAGATGCATATAAAAATAGCAATGATTCTGATGATGATGAAGGGTATGATTGGAAACCTAAATACACAGAAGAAGATTGGGCTCCCAAACCAGAAAAAGTTAAAGATACCGAAGTGGCTCTAAAAATTAAGGATTTAGTACATACTGAATTAAAACGATTCTTTAGACCTGAATTTCTAAATCGTATTGATGAAATTATTATTTTTTACCACTTAACAAAACATGACATTTGGCAGATTTGTGGTCTAATGGTTAATCAAGTAAAGAAAAGATTATTAGAACAACATCTTATTGAATTAGTCGTGGAACCTGCGGTTCTATCATTATTAACGGAAGAAGGTTTTGATCCATTATATGGAGCTCGTCCATTACGAAGAGCTGTTATGAACCTACTAGAGAATACAGTGGCTGAAAAATGCTTAAAGTGGCAAATATATCCTAAAAGTCGTTTAATTATTAAACGGGTATTAGAAAAAAATTCCTTAACTCGTTATACGAAAGAAATAGACGTTCAAATTGACTTTAGTAACGTTGATCCTAGTTATTTACAACCGAAAAAAAATGATAATTTATTAGAAGGTTCATCGTAAATATAGATTTAAAGTTCTATTCTGATTATGAATAGAACTTTAATACCTTATATTTATATAAATCTTATAAATAATTCCAATACCCACCTTCATTTTGAAAAATATGAATAAACAAATATTATTAACCTTAAAATGTATCCTTGAAAAAGAATACTTGATAATATATCATATAATCGTAAATGATTTGGCGAGTGTGGCCAAGTGGTTAAGGCAGCGGGTTGTGATTCCGCTATTCGCCGGTTCGATTCCGGTCATTCGCCCGAAGTTAATTATTTATTCAGAAAATTAAGAAAAACCTTATTTTAAAATAAAAAATTATTTTATAAAAATTTATGTCTAAATACCGAGGACCCAAATTAAAAATTACCCGTCGTTTAGGAGATTTACCAGCATTTACAGGATTAAAGAAGAAATCAAAAAAAATCCAAAAAGCAGGAAAGGCTGGACAGCCTCATAAGAATCAAAGTTCGTCTAGACAAGATGTTAGTCCAAAACAACCAAAAAAATTGACTCAATACGCTTTAAGATTGGAGGAAAAGCAAAAACTAAAATTTAATTATGGGCTAACTGAAAAACAATTATATAATTATGTAAAAGAGGCTAGAAGAAAAAAAGGGGTAACAGGTCTTATCTTATTACAACTACTAGAAATGAGACTTGATTCTATTTGTTTTGCGCTTGGTTTTGGTACTACAATTGGAAATGCAAGACAAATTATTAATCATAGACATATTACTGTTAACGGAAAAATCGTTAATATTCCAAGTTTTCAATGTCGAATAAATGATGTGATTAATATTAAAGAAAAAGCAACGTCAAAAAATTTAGTTCAAAAAAACTTAGAAGTAAATAAAACTATGAGTCGACCGACTCATATGAAATTTGATACTGAAAAAGCGGAAGGACAGGTAATCAATTATTGTGATAGAAAAAGTATACAATTAAAAGTCGATGAATTATTAGTAATTGAATATTACTCGAGACGATAATGGTCTAACTTTTATTTTCAATTAAAGTCTTCTCAATAAATAAAGTAAATAATAAATAATTAATTATGCTAAAACTACGTT
>Ga0307996_1000087_pt1 | contig 25155 bp, 20 predicted proteins | sample Davwhametageno35_FD_203143 | JGI IMG/M metagenome (GOLD analysis project Ga0307996, IMG submission 203143) | Marine microbial communities from Davis Island wharf, Antarctic Ocean - #35 | ecosystem: Environmental > Aquatic > Marine > Unclassified | place: Antarctic Ocean: Davis Island wharf...
TTTATGTTCAAACAAAAAACATTTCAGAAAAAGCCGCAACAATATCAGTAGAAATAACTCTAGAATCATCAAAACAAGAAGAAAAACAATGCTTTATTGTAATAAACGGTGAAAAAAAAGACAAAAAAATCAGAAAAGGACTCAATATCATTAAGTATGAATTTACCGTTCAAAACCCAAAATTATGGTGGTGTAACGGAATGGGGGAAGCACATTTAAATGAGTTAAATGTAGAGCTTTTCAATAACGAAAAATCAATCGATCAGAAAGATATTCTTTATGGAATTAGAACAATTGAATTGATTAATGAAAAAGATAGTATTGGCACAAACTTCTTCTTTAAATTAAATGGTAAACCTGTTTTTATGAAAGGTGCTAATTACATTCCACAAGACATGTTTTTAACGAATGTTACTGACAGTCAATATCATCAATTATTAAATGATGTAGGATCTGCCAACATGAACATGCTCCGCGTTTGGGGAGGTGGTATTTACGAGAATGATATTTTCTATGACATTTGTGATGAAAAAGGAATTTTGGTTTGGCAAGATTTTATGTTTGCTGGAAGCATGTACCCTATCGATAATGAATTTAAAAAAAATGTTGAACAAGAGGTAAAGCAGAACGTTATTCGTTTAAGAAATCATCCATCTATTGCCTTATGGTGTGGAAATAATGAAATAGAAGTAGCCTGGGAAAATTGGGGATGGCAGAAACAATACAACTACTCCCCTGCTGATTCAACTCAAGTTTGGAATGGCTATACTGAAGTTTTTCATGATTTAATTCCAGCACTTTGCAAAGAGCTTGACCCTAGTAGAAATCACACCCCCTCTTCACCCTCTAGTAATTGGGGAACACCAGAAAATTTCAATCATGGATCTATGCACTATTGGGGTGTATGGCACGGTAAAGAACCGTTCGAAAATTTTGATAAAAATATAGGCCGTTTTATGGTAGAATATGGCTTTCAATCTTTCCCAAATATGGAAACCATTAAAACCTTTGCAAGTGATTCTAGTTTGAGTTTAGAATCTCCAACAATGATCAACAGACAGAAAAGCTACATAGGTAATAGCATAATATTAGAACATATAAAGCAGTATTATGACGAACCAAAAACCTTTGAAGACCTTGTAAAAATTAGTCAAGAGACACAAGCTAAAGGAATGCAGATGGCTATTCGTGCACACATAAATAACCAACCACATTGCATGGGAAGTCTATTCTGGCAATTGAATGATTGTTGGCCAGGGCCGAGTTGGTCTGTTATAGATTATTTTGGTGAAAAGAAAGTAGCTTATAATGTAGTTAAAGAAGAATTTTCTAAATAATGGTACGACATAAATTTGACACCCGGATTACAAGAATTGAGATCTTGTATCTTAAGTAATTACAAAAAAACACTTCTTTTTCTAAAACAACACTTACATCCGACATGGTATATAAGATGTACTGCCCATTATTATACTTACTATTGATTTCATAATTTTAATTTTATAGATTATTTTTTAAGCTTATAAGAACTCTACTTTCCCCGAAGCTACAGAGTACATTGCTCCTAATATTTCTATCTCTCCATTCGTTTCCATTTCACAAAGTATTGAACTTTCTTTTCTTATTCTTTCAATGGATAATTTCACATTTGTCACTGCTACCTTTTCAATATCGCCATTAGATAGCTCTTGATTACCAATTTTAATAGTATTAACTGCGGGTTTTATTTTATTTAGTAAAGCACTAATATTTCCTAATTTCACATCATTACATGCAGCTGTTACTGCACCACATTTTGAATGCCCCATAACAACCACAATCTTTGACCCTGCTACTTTACAGGAGTATTCCATTGAGCCTAAAACGTCTTCATTAATAATGTTTCCTGCTACTCTAACACTAAAAATATCACCTATACCTTGGTCAAATAGCAATTCAGCTGGCACTCGAGAATCAATACAACTTAGAATTGCCGCAAAAGGAAACTGCCCTTTACTTGTTTCTAAAACTTGATGCTGTAAGTTTCTAGCTAATTGTAAACTTTTCACAAACCTGTTATTACCTTCTATTAAAATATTGTGTGCACCACTAGGGGAAAGGCTATCTTGTGTTTCTTTTGTCTGTGTTTTCATTTCTTTTATGAGTTTATTAATTAAAAATTAGTTCCCATTACCAAAATCGGGGTATCGATTTTATTAACTACATCTTTCAGTGTTGAGGGACTACTTGAAAATATTCTTTGTAAGTAGTTTCTTGATTTATCCCTACCAATACATAATAGTTCTGTATCATTATTGATAATATGCTGAAGTAGTGAATCCACGATTGTTGTGTTTTGTTCAAGTTGAATACTTTCATCTATTTCGTAAGATGATTCTCTCCATGTTTGTGGAATTGTTATTTTTTGATTTGAATCATTTTTTTGTTTAATATTTAAGAGTTTTAATGGAAGCTTAGTTTGATTGTTTAGTGAAAAAATGAGCTTCGGATCATATAAATCAAATATATTATTATTACATGCTACAGAAATTTTAGTGCCATTTTGGAATATCTTATCTTCTTTAACTATTAATAATGACCCTAGATATTCATTCATCAAATAGCTTGTTATTTTCCCTGATAATTTCGGGTTTTCTTTCTTTTTACCAAGGATAACAACATCAGGTTTAAGTTGATTGGTTAATTCCTTAAACTCATAAATAATATTTCCTATAGAACAATAAGGGATTGCATTAATTCCTTCTGCTATTATCATTTCAACAATAGCTCCTATTTTCTTTCCAATTTTTTCAGTTTCAGAATTTACATCTCTCATCGCTGCAACTTGATTATCATTCTTTACGATATTACTTGGATTAGCAATGTGACATATATGTATATTCCCTTTGATTAATTTTGCTAATGAAATAGTATATTTCAATGCACTATAAGATGCTTCTGAAAAATCGGTAAGAACCAAATAATTATATTCTATTTTAACTTGTTTATCCTTCATCTTCTATAATTTTTAGTTTTTAATAATCTGCTGTTTCAAGTTCTCCCCTGTTAATCAACTTAACTCTTATAGCTTTTTCCTCAGAAGTACTTTTGTAATTGTCAATAATTTCTAATACATCATAATCAATACTAATTGATTTGCTCATATCAATTGTTAGATGAGCTCCTTCTTGTACTTTATCTAATGATTTTAGAATAGCTCCTTTGTTAATAAAAGTTACTTCCTCTGCAAGAGTCATTTTAACTTTTCTTTGCCCGTTATCATCTACTACTTCTTTGTGAAGAAAGTGAGAATTCTTAAAGCTGTTTCTAAGCAGTATTACAAGTCCTACAATAACTCCCATTGCTATTCCTTTAAGTAAATCTGTAAAGACTATTCCTAAAATTGTTACCACGAAGGGTACGAATTGACTCCAGCCCAATTTATACATCTGCTTAAATAAACTTGGTTTAGCTAATTTGAAACCAACTACAAAAAGAATACAAGCAAGCACTGCCAATGGAATCATATTAAGAACAAAAGGAATTAACCCTACGCAGATTAAAAGAAAAACCCCATGAAAAATAGCTGATAATTTTGTTCTTCCTCCTGATTGGATATTTGCAGAACTCCTTACAATAACTTGTGTTACTGGAAGCCCTCCAATTAATCCTGAAATAATATTTCCTACACCTTGAGCAAGAAGCTCTCTATTTGTATTTGTTACTTGCTTATTTGGATCAAGTTTATCTGTGGCTTCTACACTTAATAAAGTTTCTAAACTAGCAACTACTGCTATTGTAAGAGCTACTACCCAAACTTTTGAACTTAGAATAGCTGAAAAGTCTGGAAATGTAAACTGATTAATAAACCCACTAAAACTATCTGCAACAGGCACGCTTACAAGGTGTTGACTTTGAATGGATAAACCTGGAAAGTAGGAAGCAGAAATAAGCTGATAACCAATACCAGCGGCTACAGCAACTAATGGCCCTTGGATTAATTTGAATACCTTATGCTTTTTAGTTAAATAGATATCCCAGCCTAATAAAATTGCCATGGATATAATACTGACAATTACTGCTCCTGGCGAAATATAATCAAGCATATTAAATAACTCGCTAAATGTATTTTCACCATCAGCTTGCATAAAGGTAAGGTCACCTTCATAATCTGCATCATAACCAAAAGCGTGTGGAATTTGTTTTAAAATAATAATGATTCCAATACCTGTTAACATACCTTTAATGACAGAGGAAGGAAAGTAATATCCGAGAACCCCACCTTTTAATAACCCCATTACTATTTGGAGAACACCAGCCAATACAACTGCTAATAAAAACACTTCAAATACGCCTAATGTTTGTATAGCAGTTAACACAATTACAGCTAGACCTGCCGCAGGACCACTTACACCTAAAGATGAATTACTAAGTGCTCCAACTATTATTCCGCCAACTATTCCGGATATTAATCCAGAAAACAAAGGAGCTCCACTAGCAAGTGCAATTCCTAAACATAAAGGTACTGCAACAAAAAATACAACAATACTTGCAGGTAAGTCTTGTTTTATATTTGAAAATAATCCTTTTTTTGCATTCATTTTTCCCATCATTTATAAATTTTATACAATGATAGAATTGTGAAATTAGAACCGAATTAGACCGACATTAAAATAAGATTAGAATTTAAGATTTAGCTTAAAACTAAAGGAAGAATTACCTGAACTTCTGTACTAATTCCTATTTCGGAATTAATTTCAAGCACACCTTCATGAAGATTTATTATTTTGGAGGTAAGTGACAATCCAATACCAGAACCTTTGATTTTTATAACATTATTACCTCTATAAAATGGAGTGACAACTTTTTCAATATCGTTCTTTTCAATACCAATACCGAGGTCCTTCACCGATAATATTAACCAGTTTTTATCTTTTTTTAAGATAACTTCAACTTTATTATTAGATGAGAATTTACATGCATTATCGAATAAATTGAGAATAGCCGTTTTTAACAAATTCTTATTTCCTGAAATTGAAAACTCCTTACTGTCATTTTCTACAAATACTAACACTTGGTTTTTAGGATTCAGAAAATCAAAACTTTCCTTTATTTCTATTAAAAATTCATTAAATTGTAACTTATGATAATTGATACTTTGTTCATTCGCATTAACCTTTGATAACTGTAAAAGATTATTTACCGTTAAATTTAAAGTTTCAGCTTCAGAAAGTATAGTAGTTAAAGACCTCTGATACTCTTCAGTTGATCGTACTCTGCTATTAATAACTTCAGCCTCTCCCATTATCGCTGTTAATGGATTTCTAATCTCATGTGAAGCATTACGAATAAATGCTTTTTGGGCTTCAAAAGACGCCTCTAGTCTATCCAATAATTTGTTAAATGCTATCGCCATATTTCCTAGTTCATCGTAAGGATTGTGAACATTTAATCGTTGATGCAGATTTGTAGCAGTAATTGTATTTGCCTTATCAATCTTTTTTGAAATAGGTAACAAAGCTCTTCTCGCAATAATGAAGCTACCAATTGAAATCAAAGGGATACCTAGTAATACTAATATAATTATTATATTTTTTAAAAAAAATAGATTCTCTAAACCAACATGATCTTCAGCCGTAACTATAATCAGGTATTCTTTACCTTTCACATTAAAGATTCCACTTTCTCCTTGAATCTCTGAATATTTAAATTCGAGTGTGCTATTTTTTAGTAAATTACTTTTAACTTCTTTTGGGTATTTGTATTTAAACAGAGGTTCAACATCCTTTTTAATCTGTATCACCTCTTCAGTTTCTTCAGGTAAAGTATGAAGAAATTGATTTTTTATTTTCTCGAAGTCAATCGAGCTAAATGATTCTTTTTCTAAGAATATCTTCTCTGCAATAACTAATCTCAACTTTAATTTTTCTTGAAAACTCTGTTGCCTATAGTTTGATTCAAATACATATACTGTGAGTCCAAATGCTATAAAAATAACACTTGCAATAATGGAGAATGTGATGGCTAACCGAGTGCTTATTTTCATCCTTTATTCTTTAATAACATACCCCATTCCAATAACTGTTTTAATAATCTTAGATGAAAAACCATGCTCTATTTTCTTACGTAAATAATTAACATAAACGTTAATAACATTTGTGCCTAAATCAAAATTTACCTCCCAAACGTTTTCTAGGATATCGGTTCTTGAAACAACCCTGTTCTTATTTTTTAAAAGATACTCCAACAACCGAAATTCTCTCGCAGTAAGAATAATTTCAATATTACCTCGGTAAACTTCTTTGGATTTTAGATTCATATTTAAGTCTTGAACTTTTAATACTAAATCACCATTTTCAATCCCCCTTGCGCTTCTTCTTTCCAATGCATTAATACGAGCAAGGAGCTCTTTAAATTTAAATGGTTTGGCTAAATAATCGTCTGCTCCAGTTTCAAGTCCAATAACGATATCGTCAGTTGACCCAAGAGCTGTTAACATTAGTATCGGAGTGTTTATGCCACTTTTGTTCTTTAATTGATCACAAACTTCAAGTCCATTCATTCCAGGCATCACAACATCAAGAATTATCACATCATATTCATCTTGAAGAGCTAGCTTTAGTCCTGTATCACCATCAAATGCTTGTAAAACAGCATTCCCTTGTTCTTCTAGCCCCCTTTTAATAAAGGAAGATACACTTAGTTCATCTTCAATAAGAAGTATTTTCATAATGCTAAATTACACATCACATATAATATTAGGAAATAATTTACTCAACAGTTATCTCATCTAAAAACAACCAAGAAGTACCTCCAGCACCCATGTGCCATTCAGGAACAATACCATAATTTTCAACCTCAATTTTAATGTATCTCACATTTATTGGGGCATTCATTTTCTTGGTAAATTCTTGCATAAACGCTCCATACTTATTGTCCGAAAATTCATTTTTAATTTCAGCCAATAGTTTAAAACTACTTGCATTCTCTGCTACCGAAATTTTAACAGATTTTGGATAAAAAATCCAAGACTTAATATCTTGTAAAGCTCCTACAGAAATACTATTTACGGCTTCTACTTTACCTAAATCTACAACAGCAACAAAATCTTTACCTTCATAACCTTGCCAGAACCCTGTTCTGAAATTAGTACTTCCTTTTAAGTAATTAATTAAAGCATCATCTCCTCCTGCTGAATATTGATTGCTATATTCTGTTTCTAATTGGATAGATCTTCCACCTTTAATCTTCTTATATAATGCTTGCATTGAATGACTTTTTAGGCCATTTTTTATTGCATACGCCTCCACACTAACCGATTCGAAAACACTAAATGCCCTTTCATATTTTATAAACTCAGCCTTAGCAATTGAGTAATAAATTTCACACTCCCTATCCACATTTGCTAATTCAATTACTAACGAATCAGAAAACGTTTGTGATGGTGAAGAAAAATAAGGCACAGCAGTAATTTCATCTTTTGGGTTGATTTGAGCAACAGCCGTATTTCCCTCTCCAGCTCCCCATTCTTTATTGGGTTGATTGCCCATTTCAAAAACCAATTCTCCACCAGCCATAATAGCAGCGTGTTTTAAGAAAGACTTTGTATAAGTTGCCCCATTTAAGGTAGCCGATTGAATGTATATATTCTGATCAGACAAATTGTTAGCGATTATCGTAAATGTATTTCCATTTTCTAGGTTGATAGCTGCTTCATTAAAATGAGGTGTTCCAATGGCATAATAATCCAAGCCAGGTGTAACTGAATAGAATCCCATAGAACTCAATACATACCACGCTGACATTTGACCACAATCTTCGTTTCCAGATAACCCTTCTGGTGTATTACTGTATTGTTCGTTTAGTATTTGATTAATCTTTTCTTGCGTTTTCCAAGGTTTACCAATATAGTTGTACAAATATGCCATGTGATGACTTGGCTCGTTACCGTGCGCATACTGTCCAATTAATCCTGTTATATCAACTTGATTCCTACCACTCAACTCCATTTCTGTTGCAAACAGCTCATCCAATTTATTATCAAATTTTTCTGATCCACCATAGAGTTTAATTAAGCCAGATATATCTTGAGGAGCAAACATACTGTATTGCCAAGAATTAGCTTCTGTAAAATTAAAATTAACCTCTGAAGGGTTAAATCCATAACTCCAACCACCATTTATTTTAGATTGCATAAATCCAACTTCTGAGTTAAAAATATTTTTATAATATTGTCCTCTTTTTATGTATTCATTTCTAATAGAATCATTTTTTATTTCTTTAGAAAAAGTGGCAATACACCAATCATCATAAGCATATTCTAAAGTTTTAGAAACCGATTCTGCTTCATCTCCAGCAGCTATAAACCCTTTTCTTTTGTAGGCTTCTAAGCCTAAATGATCTAACGTTGCACTGTGCTGCATTGCCGACAATGCATTAGCTGCATCAAAACCTCTAATTCCTTTTACATAAGCATCTGTAATTACCGAAACGGAATGATAGCCAATCATACAATCCGTTTCATTACCTGCGAGTTCCCAGACTGGTAATCGTCCTCCTTGCTTGTAATGTGCTAAAAAAGTATTGATAAATGCATTAGTTTTCTCCTGTTCTATAATTGTATATAAAGGATGAGCACCTCTAAAAGTATCCCACAAAGAAAATATGGTATAAACCTCTGTATTGTCTGCTTTATGAATTTGTTGATCCATTCCTCTATATTCTCCTGTAATATCAGAAAATACATTAGGGGCAATCATCGTATGATAAAGTGCTGAATAAAACACAGACAATTTAGCCTCATCAGTTCCCTTTACAGAAATCTTACCTAAAGCTTTTTCCCACTTTGTTTTAGCGGCCGCTTTATATTTTTCAAAATCCCAATGCGGTGCTTCAGCTTCTAAATTCATTCTTGCTCCAGCTATACTTACTGCCGAAATCCCAACTTTTAGCATTATTTCCTCTCCTTTTTCAACATCAAAAGAAACTGCTATTTTATTGTTCCCTACATCATAAATATGCTCCGTAAAATCTTTAGAAAATTGAACAACAAAATAAATATGTTGTTCTTCTGCCCAAGCTTTAGAGACTCTATGCCCAACTATTTCAGTGGAACTTATCATTTCAATACTATAATCTAATAATGCATCACGATGTGTTACATCTAAAACAACATTTGAAGTTCCCTCTTGATTAAAACTATATTCATGTATTCCTACTCTTTTAGTTGTAGTCAACTTTACATCAATATCATGTTCTGCTAAGATAACTTCATAATATCCAGGACTCGCTTTTTCAGTTTTCTTATCAAACCAAGAAGCATAACCATTTTCTGCTCCAGTTTTAGATCCATTATCAAATTGAACCCCTCCTTGAGTTGGTATTAATAAAACATCTCCATAATCAGAAACTCCCGTACCACTCAAATGTGTATGCGAAAATCCATAAATTATAGAATCTGTATTGTGATAACCAGAACAGCCATCCCAACCTTCTAATCGAGTATCAGGACTTAATTGCACCATTCCAAAAGGCGCTGTTGCTCCAGGATACGTATGTCCATGCCCACCTGTCCCAATAAATGGATTTACTAGTTCGTAAGGACTTTCTTCTGAAAATGCTTTACTCGTTTTTCCTTCTTGATTACAAGAAAAAAATACTATTACGATTGTTGCAATAGCAACGGACTTAATTAAGTTCAACTTTCTCAAAATTTTCTTTTTTTAATTCGTTCCAAACCAATGAACTTGCACCTAAAATTGCGGCATTACCGCCCTTCAATCCAGAAGGAACAATGCTCACCTTGTCTTTAAATATTCGCAATAAATTTTGCTCCATGTATTTTTTTGTAGGCTCTATTATAGATTCTCCGGCATTGGCTAACCCTCCAAAAAGGACAATCATTTCAGGACAAGTAATTGCCACCAAATTAGCTAAACTAAACCCTAGCTTTTTTGCAGTAAAATCAAAAATTTCTTGCGCTAGCGCATCTCCTTTTTTAACAGATTCGGCAATCGCTTTAGCTGATATTTTTTCAGCAGAAACTTCTCTTAACAAACTTGGCTTAGAAGAGTTTTCCAACATAAGTTCTGCTGTTCTTGCAATTCCTGTTGCTGAAACATACGTTTCTAAACAACCTCTTCTACCACAACCACATTCACGACCATCTTCTTCAATAATGGTATGTCCGAGTTCTCCCGCAAAACCATCATAACCATAAACCAACTCTCCGTTACAAACTATTCCGCTCCCTAATCCTGTGCCTAAAGTCACCACAACAAAGTCTTTAACTCCTTTTGCCACACCATAGGTCATTTCACCTATTGCCGCAGCGTTTGCATCATTGGTAACAAAAACAGGTACATCAAAATGTTTTCTAAATAATTTAATCAGATTTACAACTCCTTTCCACTTCAAGTTTGGAGCATATTCAATTGTTCCGTTGTAATAGTTTCCATTAGGCGCCCCAACACCAATACCAACAACATTAATTTCCTCTAAAGAAATTAACATCACTTGTAATTGTTCAAAAATTGCTTTAACCAAACCTTCAGGAGTAACATAATCTGTTGTTAAAATGCTTTTTTTCTCTAAGCAATTCCCTTCAGAATCTACAATGCCAAAAACAGTATTGGTTCCTCCTATATCTATACCTATTGCAACATTTATCATAAACTGCTTACTTTTTTACTATAAAATAATATGTAACCATAACATAAGATTGCAGATACAAAAGCGAACTTAAATCCAATTTCTACTGATAGATAACCAAATAATAGTGGAATAAAGGCTCCTCCAACAATTGCTGTACACAACAATCCTGATCCTTGTGGTTTTAATTCTCCTAAGCCTTCTATTGCTAAACTAAAAATAGTTGGGAACATAATAGAGTTAAACAATCCAACCGCTAATATTGCCCACAAAGCAACTAACCCTGTTGTTGACATTGAAATTAACACTAAAACAATTGCAGAAATTGCAAATAAACTTAACACCTTTTGAGGCTTATAAATTTTAGTTAAATAGGAACCTGCAAATCTACCAACCATAGCTCCACCCCAATATAAAACATTAAAACTTCCAACAATACCTTTATCATCAACACCTGATAAATCATCTCCATGAAATAGAGACGCAACACTATTCATAAATCCGTTATTTCGAATTATATCTGCCATTTCCATGTCCAAAAAGTAATTAACCAAAAAACTACCGATAGCAACCTCAGCACCAACATAAAAAAATATTCCGATAGCTCCCAAACTTAATCGAGGATGTTTTAACGCTTGCATATAATTCGATTCAACAGCAGAGGTTAATAACTGAGGCAACTTAGATCTAAAAACAATAGCAACTAACAGCAATAAAGAAAACGCCAGCAGCAAAAATGGTATTTGAACTGCTGAAGCTTCAGCCGAAAAATAAACTTCTTTTGCCGTTTCAGATAGCAACTTTATTTCTTCCGAAGATTTAATATTATCACTTAAAATAAATACAGCCCCCACAATTGGAGCAATGGTTGTTCCCAAAGAGTTGAATGCCTGCGCAAAATTTAAACGACTTGATGCTGTTTTTTCATCTCCCAAAGCTGTTACATAAGGGTTTGCTGCAACTTGTAGAATTACCATACCTGCAGCCAATATAAAATAACCCAACATAAAAAAAGAGAACATTCTCATAGATGCTGCTGGCCAAAACAACAAACTTCCTACCCCCATAATTCCAAGACCCAACATAATTCCTTTTTTGTAGCCAATCTTATGTAATAAATTTCCTGCGGGTATAGACAATAAACCATACGCTCCAAAAAAAGCAAACTGCACTAACACCGCTTGAGTGTTGTCTATTTCAAAAATCTCTTTTAACCTTGGGATAAGAGAATCTACTAAAACAGTAATTAATCCCCACATAAAAAACAATATGATAATTACAATAAATGCTTTTTTATACGTTTTTTTATTTGACATCTTTATCTAATTTATTAGATTGCAAATTACTAATTTCTAAAACGATTTAGATTAAATTATATTACTATAAATGACTTCAGGGCAACGTCAAACTTTTAATTTTTTAAGAATACATTTAAAAAGAACGATTTATTAAGTGATTTTTGTAGCTTTTGTCAGTTCGAGTGTTCCGAATGTCACCCTGAGAAATGTCATAGTGAGCTTCTCGAACTACTGTCGAAGGGTTCATCGGAGTATATCGAGAACAAAAAAGCTTATTCTCTATACATTTCTCGTGCCTCGAAACACTCGAATTGACAGCTTTTCTCGTTTTAACGAAATTAAATAGTGTAGAGAAAAAGTATACGTTTGTAATATACATGACTTACGCTCTTTTTAAATTGAGAAATTTATTTTTAATAATATGTTTGACCGTTATTAATCCATTATCAACTCAAGTGAAGTACCTTAAACTGATAACCGCAGTTTTAATCTGCCTATTTCTTTTTGCTTTTTCTAAAGTAGGATATGGTGATTCAAAGACGCTTAGCGCTCTATTTAAATAGAACGAAGTAAAGATAGAAATCAAATATTTTATGATGTAAACATTAATAAATCTGGAAATTTCGACTCAGAAAATCCTATAAATATTTATTGGATTAAAAATACAGAAGGAGGAAAGGTAAAACCTTTAACATGGATTCAGAAAAAATACGCTTACGGACTTAAATTTTTGAAAATTGATGCTGATTATGCGACTTTCAGATTTGTCTCAACCAAACAAATGTACTTCCTATTAAAGAAAACTAAAGACAATCACTTTAAGGTTTACTCGAAGTACAAAGGTCAAATACTTAACATCGAAAGAATTTTCATTCAACTAGATGGCGGATCATTTTGGCTCCTGAACATTAAATTTGTTGAAATTTATGCTAAAAATGTAAAAACAGGTAAGGCTGTTATTGAGATTATTACCCCTTAAAAACTAGGTAAAAAAGCAGCTTTAATGTGCTTCACTTCTGTGCTATTCTCATTATGAATTACTGCAACAACATCAAACCTACACTCTAAATCTATTTCTTTTTGTTGCACATAACAATCAGCTCCATTTATTAAATGTTGTTGTTTTTTAGATGTAACTGCCTCTTCAGGGTTTCCAAAAAAATCGGTACTTCTTGTTTTTACTTCTACAAACACCAACTCATCATTATCAATAGCAATTAAATCTATTTCAAATTTTCGCTCTCTCCAATTCGAAGCAATAATTTGATACCCCAATTTCTCGAGATATGCTTTAGCCAATTCCTCACCTCTATTTCCTAATAAATTATGCTCCGCCATTTTAAATAAAGTTCAAATTGCAGTTATCTCCAACACTCAAAACAGCTTCGCTACCCATCATTATTGCTCTATTATCAGCAATGTGTCCCGCAGGAAAATCAAAACATACCGGATAATCATAATCTGCCACAGCTTCTAGTATAATTTCCTTTGCCGTTTTTCCAAAAGGAATAGTATTATCATTCATATCAGACATTCCACCAACTACTAATCCTGATAAATCAGCTAAAATTCCGGCTCTATCCAAATTCATCAGCATCCGATCAACATGGTAGAGATACTCATCCAAATCTTCTAAAAACAATATTTTACCCTTGGTATCAATTTCAGATTCAGTTCCTGTTAAACTATAAACAATAGATAAGTTCCCTCCTACAATTTCACCTTTCCCCTCTCCATTTCTGTTCAGTTTATGTTGCTCAAAATTATACGCTACTTTTTCTCCAAAAAATGCCATTTTCAAGCTTTCTAGACTCTCGTTTGTATTGGTGGTAAAATTTATAGGCATGGTAGCATGCAATGTTTGGATGTTAAAATTCTGATTAATGTGATTGTGCAAAACCGTAACATCGCTATAGCCTACAATCCATTTTGGTTGGATTATAAACTTAGAAAAATCCAACTCCTCAATAATTTTTACAGTTCCGTAACCTCCCCTAGCACAAATGATTGCCTTTACACTTTTATCATCTAACGCATTTTGTAAATCTAATGTTCTTTGGATTGTTGAACCCGAAAATTGAGCCGATTCATTAAACAGATTCGCTCCACAAACAACCACTAAGCCCCAACTTTCTATGATTTTTAGGGCAGGCTCAATTTCATTTTCAGAGATCTTTCGAGCAGTAGAAATTATAACAACTTTATCTCCTTTTTTTAAGCGAACAGGTTTTTCCATTATATCATTCTAATATTAGCGATGCAAAACGTACTTTTGCGTGAAAATTACGAATTATTGCCTTTCTGTAATAAGTTACAGAATATGCCAATTAAATATGCCGGGTTTTAATCGGTTTACCACATGGAAAAGAAAAGACATACAATTACTGCAGCACTACCTTATGCAAACGGACCTTTACACTTAGGCCATATTGCGGGGTGTTATTTGCCAGCAGATATTTACTCAAGATATTTAAAAGGAAAAGGAAAAGACGTTCTTTTTGTTTGTGGTTCTGATGAGCACGGAGCAGCAATTACGTTGAAAGCAAAAAAAGAAGACACAACCCCACAAGAAATTGTAAATAAAAATCATGCAATTATTGAAAAAGCATTTAATGACTTTGGGATTGAATTTGATATCTACCACAGAACTTCTTCTGAATTACATCACGAAACAGCTAGTGAGTTTTTTAAGGACATGCACGAAAAAGGTGCATTTATTGAGAAAACTACAGAGCAATTTTATGATGAGGAAAACAATCAGTTTTTAGCAGACAGATACATTGTTGGAACGTGTCCTAAATGTGCCTTTGATGCTGCTTATGGTGATCAATGTGAGAAATGTGGATCGACACTAAGTCCTACAGAATTAATTAAGCCAAAATCTACTATAAGCGGAAACGCTCCTATTTTAAAAGAAACAACTCACTGGTTTTTACCTATGAACGACCATGAAAAATGGTTGAAAGAGTGGATAGAAACAGGAAAATTAGACGGAGTGCAACAACACGACCCTGCAACTTGGAGAAAGCAAGTAATTGGCCAATGTAAATCATGGATTGACAACGGACTTTTACCAAGATCAATCACAAGAGATTTAGATTGGGGAATAAAAGTGCCTGTTGAAGGAGGAAAAGGAAAAGTATTATACGTTTGGTTTGATGCTCCTGTTGGATATATTTCAGCATCTAAACAATGGGCAAAAGACAACAACAAAAACTGGGAAGATTACTGGAAAAAAGAAGATACTGAATTGGTTCATTTTATCGGAAAAGATAACATTGTATTCCATGCCATTATATTTCCAATTATATTAAAATCTCATGGAGATTTTATTTTACCAACGAATGTTGCAGCCAATGAATTTTTAAATTTAGAAGGAGATAAAATTTCTACTTCACGTAATTGGGCAGTTTGGTTACACGAATACTTAGAAGATTTTCCGAATAAAGAAGATGAGTTAAGATATGTTTTAACATCTATTGCTCCAGAAACGAAGGATAGTGAGTTTACTTGGAAAGATTATCAAACAAGAGTGAACAGTGAGCTAGTTGCTATTTTCGGAAACTTTGTAAATCGATCTGTTGTTTTAACACATAAATATTATGAAGGTAAAGTGCCTGCGCAAGGAGTTTTATCTGATTACGATAAAGAAGTGTTAGCAGCTATTGATTCTACTAAATTGAAAGTTGATAAATTATTGTCGGCCTATAAATTTAGAGATGCCCAGACAGAAGCAATGACTTTAGCTCGTTTAGGAAACAAATATTTAGCAGATACTGAACCTTGGAAACTGATAAAAACGGATGTCGAAACAGTAAAAACAATTTTGAACATTGCATTACAATTAAGTAATGCCCTAGCCGATATATTTGCTCCTTTTTTACCGAATACAAGCATAAAACTTAACGTTATGTTAAATAGTGATGGTTTAGATAGATTACCTGATAACCATCAAATAAATAAAGCAGAATTATTATATCAGAAAATAGAGGATGAGGCTATTGATACTCAAATTGAGAAATTAAAAGCAACAGCAGTTAATCAATCCAACCCAAAAGCAAAACCAATGAAAGACGAAATTACTTTTGATGAATTTACTAAAATGGACATTAGAATTAGTACCATTTTAACAGCAGAAAAACATCCTGACGCTGATAAATTATTAAAAATGACTGTTGACACAGGAATTGATGAAAGAACAATTGTTTCTGGAATTGCTGAGCACTACAAACCTGAAGATGTTATTGGAAAACAAGTTTCTGTTTTAATTAACTTAGCTCCACGTAAAATTAGAGGAATAGAATCTCAAGGGATGATTTTAATGGCAGAAAATAACGAAGGCAGCCTAGCGTTTGTTTCTCCCGAAAAAGTAATTGATAACGGAGGAAAAATAAGATAATCCTTTAATTAAACAGTGTAATAATTTTTATTTTTGCATCTTCAGCTTGACTTAAGATCTAAGAATAAAAAAACAGAATTGACACACAAATACACACCATGGAAAGTAAAAAAAGAAGACCCGGAAACTACAGCAAGCCAAGTAGAGGAGAAAGAGGGTCTAGCAAAGCGAAACCAGCTACAAAAGCACGAAGATCAAGCGGAAGCGACAAACCAAATAGAGATGAAAATACTAGTTACGATAGTAGACCAACTAGCGATAACAAATCAACTAGAGACGAAAGACCTGGAGGAGATAGCAGATTTAATAAGGATAGCAGTCCAAGCAGAGATGATAGGCCAAAAAGAAGAGTAGCAACAAATGATAAGCCCAACAGAAAAGCTGGAACATATCAAAAAGCTCCTTTAAGAAAGCCTTCTGGAAAGAAAAGCTCAAACAATCCGCATACTAAAGCCGATGATGGTAAAATGCGTTTAAATAAATTTATAGCTAATGCAGGTATTGCCTCTAGAAGAGAAGCAGATACATTAATCGCTGCAGGAGTTGTTAAAGTAAATGGTAATGTAATTACTGAAATGGGGTTTAAAGTTTCTCCAGAAGATAAAGTTAACTACGGTGGAGAATCTATTAGAGGTGAAAAGAAAGTTTACTTACTAATGAACAAACCTAAAGATTTTATTACCACTGTAGATGATCCTTTTGGGAGAAGAACAGTGTTACAATTATTAGGAAAACTAAAAGAAAGAGTTTATCCTGTTGGAAGATTAGACAGAGCAACTACTGGTGTTTTAATGCTAACTAATGATGGTGATTTAACAAAGAAATTAACGCATCCAAAATTTGGTGTTAAAAAAATATACAACGTTCATTTAGATAAAAACGTAACTTCAAACCACTTACAACATTTATTAGATGGATTTGAATTAGAAGATGGATTTGCAAAAGCTGATGTTGCTTCTTATGTTACTTCTAATGGTGATAAGAAAAACCAAGTAGGAATAGAACTACACTCTGGTAAAAACAGAATAATTAGAAGAATGTTTGAGCATTTAGGATATAATGTTGTAAAACTAGATAGAGTTTATTTTGCTGGATTAACAAAAAAAGATTTAGCTCGTGGACAATGGCGTTTTCTTACTGAAAAAGAAGTTGGACAATTAAAGATGAATCAAGGATAAATAAATTTCTAAAAAATATCACAAAAAGAAGCCTTAGTCAATTGATTAAGGCTTTATTGTTTAACACATTTTGTTTGATTAAACTAGCAAATGGGTTAATCATATTTTTCTAAAAATTATTACATTGCCGTTAAATATATTTACCTTTAAAACTTAACACCTCCACTAAAGCATCAATCAATTGGTCTAAATTCCCTCATATTTATTTCTTTTAACGATAAAATACGCTTGATAATCTTTGAATTTATTTTCAAATTATTATCCTTTCTAATGCGAAGAAACTCGCCTTCGGAATGTACACTAAATGAATCTGACCTAAACATGCTTAAACGATAGTATGGAATAATCCACGAATATCGACCATGTTGATGGCTAAAATGAACCATAATTCCATTAGGGCGAAGCTCAAAATTGCAGTAGCGTAAACTCATATTTTGAGTAAAGAAGTCCTTAAATCCACCGCTAAAATCATCAATAACCATCCGATGAGAACCAACACCTTTCATCTTAATCCTTTTGATAAAAGAAAAGGGTTCGCCAACTAAAGCATTAATCTTTTTAACAACATCTTTTTCTAAATAAGTGGTATTGAGTATCATACACTATATTTTTTATAATTCATAACTTCTATTGGACCTGCCTTTAAAGAATTCATCAATCCAAGCAATCCGAAAAGCGTACGATTAACATAAAGAAAATGTTTAGAACCTCTACTACCATTTAATTCTCTTAAACGCTTATCATTTTTTAAAGTACTTCCTAATCTCAGTAAATCATTAAAAAAAGCTGGCTGACTAAAATCAAATTTTTCAAATTGAAAAGGTTTATTTAAGATAGATAGCACCTCTTCAAAAGTGTCTGTTAGCAATCCCTTCTCATCAACACTATCACTTTCTAAAACCATTTCAAGCTCATCCAATAAGACTAATAATTTTTTTGGATTAGTAATATTCTCCATTTTAGTCAACTCAAAATAAGGGTCATAAAATTCTTTTGGCAAAACTTTAACACACCCAAAATCTAGAGCTACTAATTCATTATTACTACTCACCAAAAAATTTCCTGGATGAGGGTCTGCATGTACTTTTTGTAAAACATGAATTTGATACATAAAAAAATCCCACAAAGTTTGCGCCACCTCATTCCGTTTTTCAATGGAAGCTTTTGATTGAGTATATTCTGAAAGATGAAATCCCTCCATCCATTCCATTGTTAACAAATTTTTGGATGAAAATTCTTTGAACGATTTTGGAAAAACAAGCCCATCGATATGCTTACATGCAGCTGAAATTTCATTGAGCTGATCTAACTCTAATTCATAATCTGTCTCTTCATACAGCTTATTTTTAACCTCTATAAAATAGTTCTCTACCTCTGCACCTTTCAAGTTAAACATTCGAAGCGCAAAGGGTTTAATCAAATTTAGGTCTGAAGAAATACTTTCTGCAACTCCAGGATATTGCACTTTAAGGGCAAATTTCTGATCAGCGATCCAAGCTTCATGAACTTGACCAATGCTAGCAGCGAAAGAGCTTGTATAATTAATTTTGTCAAACTTCTTTTTTTGATCACCTCCCAGTTCTTTTGAAATAACTTTTTTTGATAATGGAGCTGATAATGGAGGAACACTAAATTGAGATAAAGAAAATTTCTCTACAAATGCTTTTGGAAGAAGTTCTTCATCCATACTCATCATTTGAGCAACCTTTAGAGCGCTTCCTTTTAATTCGCTCAGTCCATTATAAATATCTTCTGCATTTGCTTCGTCTAATCGTGTCTTAGCAATTACAGGGTCTGAAACCAATTTTTCTCCAAAGTATTTAATATAATTTGCCCCTACCTGTGTCCCGAACTTCAACATTTTTGAAGCTCTCTGAATTTTTGTAGTGGGTATTTTATCGATTGTTTTCATTTCTTATTCCTCATAAATTTTCCTAAGTCAACAATGCTATTTAAAACGTTAGACTCAGAAAGCTCAAAACTTAATTTAAGCGATTTTTCGATAAAAATATCGGTCTTTTCAAATCCTTTAGAAGTATCTTGGAGCCAAAATTTAAGGATAGAAATAAATTGCAGCCATGCTGCCGCTTTAATTGTTTTTTCTTTCACGCTTGTATCGGGAATAAACGACATTAAATCTAATGAGATATCAAGTGTAGCAATAAAGCCAAAAAACCGTTCTCTACTTTTATGAAGCTTTTTTAAAGAAGCCATCTCATTTTTGCATTGGGGCAATAAAAAAAGGATCAATGATCGGTTGGATTTGAAAACCTCTACTAAAGTTAAATAAAAGGTAAGTAATTGATGCTTAGCGTCAATTTCAGTCTCATTTTCTTCATTATCTTTTACTGTTAATACGAGGGCGTTCTCTACCAATCTCAATAAAATATCAGAGTCCAATTGATCAAAAGATGAAAAGTGATCGTAAAAATTTGATTCCTCTAGTTTTATATCTTCACAAAAATCATAAACAGAAGATGGCCTTTTATTATGTTTAAGTATATATTTAGTATAATGATTAATAATTTTTTGAGTATCCATGATTTTCTTGTTTAATTATTTACAAATAAACTTAAACAAAAATACTCATTCTAAATCGAGTTAATAATAAACTTACTCAAATAAACATATCACTGCTAATAAGTTTATTAAAAAAAACTAATCTCTAGCAATTTAAAATAGAATTTTAATGCTTCGGTTATTACATAGTATGCACTGCAGCATCTATTACAAAAAGAATTTGAAGAAATTAAAAACCATATCAATATTAGTAGGTATTTTCATTACCATCTTTGTGGCAATAGGTGTTGCATTTTCTAAAGTTTATGAAGATAAGGTCAAGAATTACATCTTACAAGAAGTTAATAATAGTATTGAGACTAAAATAGATGTTAGAGATATTGAGTTTTCTGTTTTTAAGAAATTCCCATATGCTTCTTTAGAATTTAAACAGATAACTGCTCAAGAGATAACTAAAAGAGAACAAAAAGGAGATTTATTTACAGCACAGTCTATCTACTTGCAATTCAATATTATTGATATCCTTCAAGAGAATTATATCCTTAAAAAAATTGCTATAACTGATGGTCTTGTCAATATTAATATTGACAAGAACGGAAACGACAATTACCACTTTTGGAAAATATCAACAGCCAACACAGCCAACCCTTTAGCACTAGAATTAGAACGCTTAACGCTAAACCGTGTTAACTTTTATGTACTCAATGAATATAAGGAATTAGACATAGATATTGAGGCAATAGGTGTCACCTTATCAGGTAATTTTTCTAAAGAAGAATTCACATTAAATACGCAAGCCAATTTTAGAATTAATCAGATTAACGAAAACGGAGAAGCCATTTTAAAAAACAAAAACATTGTTTTAAACACACTTTTAAATGTAAATCAAATCACTAAAATCTTTCACATTAAAAGAGGTGAAGTAGCAATAGAAAAATTGAAATTTAATCTAAAAGGAAACATCATCAATAAAGCAATAGGTGTTGATTTAGATATCCAATCAAAAGGAAAAGGATTAGAAATTGAGGAGCTATTTTCTTTGTTTCCAAATAAGCAAAAAGAAGCATTAGCTGCTTATAAAACCAAAGGAAATATAACCTATTCATCTAAGATCAAAGGAGAATTATCGGCAAAAAAATCACCTAATTTTGAGGCTGATTTCAGTATAGAAAATGGTGTTATTACAGAGGAAAAATCTAATCAATCACTAACAAACCTAAGTGTTACTGGCAACTTCACTAATGGTAAAAATAATAGCCGAAAATCTACTCAATTAAATTTAAATGACCTAAATGCTGATTTTGGTGCAGGTCATATTTCTGGAAATTATGTAATTACCAACTTAGCTAATCCATACATTCAGTTTGAATCTAAAGCTAATATTGATATCTCAATGGCAAAAGAATTCTTTAAAATTGATAGCTTAGAAATTGCTTCGGGTAACTTAGAAATCAACTTAATTTATGATGGCTACATCAAAAAGCTGAGTAACATAAAAGCTACCGAACTCAAAAACTTAAATGCAAAAGGTACAGCTCAAATCACTAATGCTAATTTAAAATTAGTTGATAATGTGAAGAACATTAAAAACATTAATGGTTCTTTTAAATTCAACAACAATGATGTTAAAATCGGAAATCTAAAATTTGAATTAAACAAAAGTCAGCTTGAGTTAAATGGAAAATTTAAAAACCTTTTAGCCTTCTTATTTATTGAAGGAGAACAACTAAAAATTAGAACTAATTTTTACACGAATAAATTAGTTTTAGATGATTTACTTACTAAAAATGAGGAAGATAAATCTGATAAAGAATATACGCTTTCACTACCAAAAAATATTACTTTAAACTTTAGCGCTAAAGTAGATACTTTTCAATTCAGAAATTTTTCTGCCACTAATTTCAAAGGTCAAATTCAATTAGAGGATAATGTTCTTACAGCAACTAATGTATCTTTTAACGCTATGAAAGGTAAAGTAATTGGGAACATTGCATTAGATGATTCAAAAGCAAATGAAATTCTGATTACAAGTAAATTGAAAACCGAAAATGTAGATATATATGAACTCTTTTATCAATTTGAAAATTTTGGACAGAAAGCAATTGAAGCTCAAAACATAAAAGGGAAAACTACTACTAATATTGAATTTACATCGGTATGGGATAAAGAACTCAAGGTTAACAAAGATAAAATTTATTTACTAGCAGATATATCCATCACAAACGGAGAACTGATAAATTACAAACCTATACTCGCTATGAGCAAGTACATAGAGGTTGAAGAGTTAGAACACATTAAATTTAATAGTCTAGTTACAAAAATAGAAGTTAAAAATCAAACAGTACACATACCAAAAACAGAAATAAAATCAACAGCCCTAGATTTAACTTTTTACGGAACACACACTTTTAACAATGAAATAGATTACCATTTTAAATTATTAATGAGTGATGTATTATGGAGGAAAGCAAAGAAAAGTAAAAAAGAAAATTCTGAGTTTGGCCACATTGAAGATGATGGATTAGGTAAAACATCATTGTTTTTACACCTAACAGGAACGATAGATAATTACAAGGTAACTTATGACACTAAAGGTCTTAAAGAAAGCTTTGCAACAGATTTAAAGAAAGAGAAAACAACTTTAAAAACGATACTAAAGAAGGAATTTGGTTGGTTTAAAAAAGATACCACACTCAAAAAAGAAGAAGAAAAAAAGGATGATGGGTTAATTATTCAATGGGAAGAAGCTGAAGAAGGAAAAAATCCCAAACAAAAAAAAAGCACCAAAAAGACAAGAACTCCAATAAAGAAAAAGAAGAAAAAAGGATTAGGAAAATTTATTGATAAAATTGCTGAATCCGAAGCTGAGGAATTTGAAGAATTTGACGATATTTAATTTAAGATGGCTTTAGAAATAGAACGAAAATTTTTACTTAAAAATGACACTTGGAAAACCCTTGTAAAAGAAGAATTTCTAATTAAACAAGGTTATTTAAATTCTGAAAAAGAAAGGACCGTTCGTGTACGAACTTATGGAGATAAAGGTGTTATCACCATCAAAGGAAAGAACAATAACCTTACTCGAAAAGAATTTGAATACACCATACCTTTAGCTGATGCGATAGAAATGCTTGAGCTAGCAGAAATGCCCATTATTGAGAAAATACGGTTTATTGTAATTAATGATGGTAATACTTGGGAGATAGATGTTTTTGAAGGTGTAAATAAAGGATTAATTGTTGCTGAGATAGAACTAGAAAGCGAGACTGAAGAGTTTGAAGTTCCTGAATGGATTGGGAGAGAAGTTTCTACTGACCCAAAATACTATAACGCTTGTTTAATTAAGAATCCATTTGAAAACTGGGATTAATAAAAACCTAAGCGGTAGTTGACTTTCTCCTCAAAAAACACAAAATTTGTTTTACACCATCAAAAACATATAACACAAACGTTGCCCCAATTAAAACAAAATATTACCAAAAAATAAAAACAAACCATACTACAGATTTTAACCAACTTTACACAAACGGGCAATTGATTAAAAGCTATTTACAACTATTAATCAATAACTTAGCTCATCTCCAAACTTATATTAATTGTCCATATAATCTTGCCACTGCACCAACACATATTTTGACTTACCGTTTTCTTGTTTTTCTAAAAACCCAAACTCATAACAAAATAAGTAAACATCTCCCTTTTGGTTTTTCCAGTAATTGGTAAAATACTTGGGGTTAAATCCCGAAAGTATCATTGCCTCTTTTCTTACTATAGCCTTACCTGCTTTATTATAACTTTTAAGCAACCTCCTATTCAATTTAAGTTGTTTATCAATAATTACAAATCTATTATCACCATCTTCAGTACTCTTTTTATAATGATAAGATGACTTACAATAAGCTGTACAAAACACTTTATCGGATCTTCCCTCTACCTTATCTCCACATTCCATACATTTTCTCATACCCGTATTTTAAACGTTTAATAGTCGTATAAATGTACGACTAAATTTTTGCAAGAATAATTTCTCTCCTAATTTTAGTTACTACTATGGAACAGAGACCTCAACTTATAATTACACTAAAACATCTTTATATTAATAAGGATAAACAAATTGGAATAAAATTTTATCCCAATAAGCTTATACAAACGGTTATTAAAAGTTTACCCAACATTAAGTGGAGTAAGGAGTTTAACATGGCCTACCTCTTAAATACTAAAAGCAATGTAGATTTGGTTTTTAAAGATTTTAGAGGAATTGCATGGATAAATTCAGGTAATTTCTTTAACCATAAAAGCAAAGCTAAGGGCAATGAATCTACCTCGTTAAATGCTTACCGAAACCAAGTATTTGCTGAAGGTTTTAGAAAATGCCCCGAGGCATATTTAAGAAAATTAGAACTAAAACAATACGCCCACTCTACCTGTAAAACATACATTAGTTTATTTGAGCGGTTTATTAACCATTATAAAAAGTGGGAGTTAACGCATATTGATGAAGAGCAAATTAAACAATACATGCAGCGCTTGGTACACCAGGGAAAATCGCATTCGTACATAAACCAAATGATTAATAGTATTAAGTTTTATTATGAAATTGTATTAGAGATGCCCAATCGATTTTACAGTATTGAACGCCCTTTAAAGAAAGAACCTTTACCTAAGGTTATTAGTTTAGAGGAGGTTGGTTTAATCATAAAAAACACCAATAACATTAAGCACAGATGCATTGTAAGTTTACTGTATTCTGCGGGATTACGTAGGGGCGAATTATTGAATTTAAAACTGACAGATATTGACAGTAAAAGAATGGTTATAAATGTTATTAACGGTAAGGGAGGTAAAGATAGAGTTACCCTACTTAGCGCCAAGGTTTTGGAAGATTTAAGGACTTATTTTAAAGTATGGAATCCTGAAGTTTACTTATTTGAGGGGGTAAAGGGCAACAAGTATACAGGGTCGAGTATTGCCAAAATAGTTAAAGAGGCGAGTAAACGAGCAAAAATAATTAAGAATGTAACCCCACACATGTTACGCCATAGTTTTGCTACACATTTACTTGAATCTGGCACTGATATAAGATATATACAATCTATTTTGGGCCACAGCAGCACAAAAACAACCGAGGTTT
>Ga0307996_1000091_pt1 | contig 24450 bp, 21 predicted proteins | sample Davwhametageno35_FD_203143 | JGI IMG/M metagenome (GOLD analysis project Ga0307996, IMG submission 203143) | Marine microbial communities from Davis Island wharf, Antarctic Ocean - #35 | ecosystem: Environmental > Aquatic > Marine > Unclassified | place: Antarctic Ocean: Davis Island wharf...
CTTCTTCGGCTTTTTTCTTCGCCGCAGCATCTTCTTCAGCTTTTTTCTTTGCCGCAGCATCTTCTTCAGCTTTTTTCTTTGCTGTAGCTTCTTCTTCCGCTTTTTTCTTTGCTGCAGCTTCTTCTTCGGCTTTTTTCTTTGCCGCAGCATCTTCTTCAGCTTTTTTCTTTGCTGCAGCTTCTTCTTCGGCTTTTTTCTTTGCCGCAGCTTCTTCTTCCGCTTTCTTTTCAGCTAAATTTTTAATTATCTTATCAATTTCCTTTAGCTTGCTAGGAACTATTTTATTTTTTGGTAGTATCTTTTGGGCTTGTGCCAATAGAGTTTTAGCTTCATCAAAACTTTCAGAATTAATCTTTATTTGTGCTCGAGCTATAAGCTCTTTATATTTTTTTTCTTTTTTAGCTTCTCCTTGATTGTCAATCTTTATTTGTAATTCTTTTAATTTGTCCTTAGGAATTTTATTTTTTGGAAGAAGACTTTCAGCAGCTTCATATTTTTCTTTAGCATTTTCAAATTTTAATAAGGCAACCATTGCATCCCCTTCTTTGATGATTTTCATCATCTTGCGTTTCTTTTCTTTTGCCTCTAAAATATCGTCATATTTAATTTCAGCATCCGTTAGTTTTTCTGCTAAGGGGTCATCTTCTTTTATGTTTAATGCTTTTTTCCATGCATCAATAGCTTTGCCATAATTTTTTTTAGCAAATGCATCATCTCCAGATTTTTTTAAATCATTGAATTTTTTTTCTTTGTTCTTGGCATCTTTTGCCATTTTTTTGAAATAGTCTTTTATTTCTAATTTTCTATTGTCGTAATAATCAGCATCGTCAGTAATTTGTCCTGTAACTTTATTTATCGCAAATTTTTCTATCGGGTTTTTTTCCACGATAGAATAGTTTATCCCTTCTTGTTTTTGAAATAGTTCTGCTTTTATAGGAACAACAACTTCGGCTTGTAATCTTTCTTCATCATAATTTCTACTATTAATCTCGAAATTATTGACCGTATGATTTCCTTTACTAATTACTATTTTATATAAAGGACCATAATAAAAAGATTTTGTTTTGAACCCACCTTTCGCATCAGTTATAATAGAATTTACTTCTTTTCCATTTTGAAAAATTTTAACTGTTGCTCCTGACATAACTTTTCCATTGTCATCTTTTACTTTTCCTTCAAATTTCATTACAAAATCAACTTGTGAAAATGTGCCGATTGACAATGCTAAGGAGCAAAATAAGCTTAGTATTATTTTAAAAAAAAAGGTTTTGTAAGTATTCGTATTCATATGTTATATAAACTCCCTCTTTTTGTTTTTGTTACTTTTTTAAAGAGGAAATATAAAAATACAATTTTTACTAATACTACAATGTTTTTTATCATTCAGTTTATAACAAAAAAACTCCTTCCGAATTAACGAAAGGAGTTTTATAGAGTTTTTTCTACTTCTTATTTCTGAATAATCAGTTTTTTAGTCATATATAATTTGTCAGAAGAAATTCTCACAAGGTACATACCTTTACTAAAGTTGTTCACATCCATAATTACTTTTTCATTTGAGCTTGAAATATTTCTTGAAGAAACAACTTGTCCAATTGAGTTTAGTATCTCAAGTTTTAAGTTTCCTTCATTGTATTTATCAAAGATTTCAATAGTTACAAAGTTATTAGCTGGGTTAGGGTATAGATTAACGTTTAAGTCTGCATCTACTTCATTTAATCCTACACAACTGTTGAATGTAACATTAATATCATCAGTAGCAGTGCATCCTGAAGATGCTTGTGTTACTGTTAATATATGATTGGTAGTACCTACTCCTGATAGAGCTCCATTTACAATTAATACATTAGTTGTACCACCAGTACTCCAGTTGTAAGTGTCATAAGCTGTAGAAGCAAATACTGTCACACCTCCATCAACACAAGATACAACATCAGCTCCTAGGTTAAGTGCCGGAGAAACAGTTCTTGTAGTTAAATTATGAGTAGTAACACTATCACATCCATTAGAAGAACCTCCTACTATCGTATCCATAAAAGTAGTTGCTGCATAATACCAGTTTCCTACTATCATAACACTATCTCCTGTACAGAAATTATAGTTTACAGTTGCAACAGCCGGTGCATAATAACTAAGGTTAGTTATAATTGTACTATCACAACCAGGGATAGTAGAGAATACATTAGTATAAGTCCCAGCAGTAGTATACAAGTATGGTCCAACTCTATGAGATTTTCCTGGACATAATGTAATATTATCTGTTCTTGAAACAGAATATTTAATATTAATATTGAAAGTCATTGCACTGTCACAACCAGATGCATTAACAATTGTATCAAAATATGTACCAGATGCAGTCCAAACTTTTCCTGAAGGACTAACCATACTATCACAGATAACTCCTGTCCAAGTAATAGTTTCATAAGAAATATAACCAAATGTTAAGTTAAATGTCATGTTACTATCACAACCAGAAGCATTCATGATTGTATCCATGTATGTTCCATCCATGTTCCACACTTTACCTGTTGGACTTACAAAACTATCACACTCAAATTGAGTAAATGTTACAAAGGAAGCATATCCCATGGTTAAAGTTCTAATGTAAATACTATCACAAGATCCTGTGAATACTGTATCGTAATATGTACCTGCAGTTGTAAGATTCATTCCTCTAAAGTTATTGCTGTCACATGCAAACACTGTATCTCTTAAGAATGTTGTAGTAGTAATTGTAAGATTAATTGTTATTACACTATCACAACCAATGGAATTTGGAATAATATCTGTATATGTTCCAGTTGCATTAAACCAAACTCCACTTGGAGCTTGAAGACTATCACAAATTGAAACTGCAATCGTTTCGGTTGTCTTGTAGTTCACAGTAACATTATAAAAATGAATTACACTATCGTAAGCGATAACTGTACCCATAATTGTGTCAGAATATATTCCTGAGCTTGTATGTGCTATTCCACCTAGAGGTGTTGTAAATGTATCACAAACTGTTGACGCAACTGTATCGAGCGTTTGTAATAAAACTAAGATATCAGCAGTGTCAGAGTATGTTCCACATGGAGTTACAAAAGTAGCTTCATATTGGTACAATCCGTTTGTTGTCCATCCTTTAGCATATATTTCTGGTGTAGTATCTAATAATATAGGAATCCCTGTAACATCAGACCATTGTAATCCTGCAACACTAGATGATGTTGGTAAAGTTACACCTGCATTCAAAGTGTTTGGGTCTTGTGTAAAAATAGCAGAAGTTTTAACCCAATTAGTTGTACTATTAACATCAGCTCCTTGAAGTCTGACACCCCAAGTTCCAGAAGTACTTCCATGATTTCCGGTCCAATCAGAAGCTGTTACAGTTGAAGCTCCTGGGAAAGTATAACTAGTACCGTATCCTACAGCATCCATAATATTTCCTGATGCGTCTCTTAATAATCTACCAACAGATGTACCAGAACTTGTACCTACGCTAAATGCAAAGTAGACAAATGCAGGATTAGACGCACTTGGCCCATAAGTTTGAACAATTGCTGTCCCATTTGGTCCTATTACAGTACCTGCAGGAAATGTATATGATCCTGACATTGAAGATGTACTCCATTGTTCAATTGTTATTCCAGCTAAATCAGATCCAGGAACTCCAGTTATTTCAACATAATCATGATTTGAAAGCCATGTAGGAGTTGGTGTAGGACCAAAATTTGAAAATGAATAAGCATAATTACTAACTTCTGATATAAAGAATGATCCTCCAGGGAAGAAAGGCGATTGAGTAGAAATTTTTGTTGAATCTCCAAGTACGAGTACAATAGTATCCGATTTAGGATCTACTGTTATCATTGCTTTTTTGTCAAAAGTACTGTGATTCATTAAGGTATCATTTAATGTACTTGCATTAACTGTGTTCGCTCCAATATTAGCAGATAAAGTATAAACACCTGGTAAAGACATATCCATTGATGCAATATTCACATCCATAGAAGCTCCTACCGCTAATGTCCCTGTATTAATTGTTAAAGTCCCTGCATCTGCAACTGGTCCAGTCGTTGTCCAGTTAACTGTTAATGCATTTATACTAAAATCAACTGTTGATCCAAAATCATTTGTAATGGTTGCCCAAGCAGTATCAGATGTTCCATAACAAGCATCAACTTGTTCTAACCAGGCATCATTTATAGATATATCACCTAGTAACCCAATGAATTCAACTGCTCCAAAATCAGGAGTTGTTGCGCTTCTTGACATTCCATCTATATCTGATGTTATAGTTGCTATTGGAGTTCCCCCATTATCAGCTGTTGCAGAAAGTGGTGTATATAATGTTGCCACTATTGATGGATTTATATCTAATGAATTTGCACCAAATGTTGTTCCGGTATTCCAAGCTGCTTGAGTGGCATAATTAGAACCGTTTCTACCATAATAGTTGGTTCCTCCAGAGTTTACATAAACTAAGTTGTAGTTACTTGCAAAAGATGTTGACGTAGAAGAGTTGTAAATTCCATATGCCGGGGAAGTTCCAGTACCTTTGATAGAGATTAAGTTATTTTTATAATCAACATTGTTTGGTGCTCCACTATGGTAGATTCCGTATTTAGTAGACGTTGAACCATCAGTAGTAGTTTCAAAAGTGTTATGGTGTACATTTGTATATGCACTGTTACCAACATATACTCCATAAAAAGTAAATTGCGCATTCAAATCATATACAGCATTATTAGCAATTTCTGTACCATCAGTAGCAGAATTACTATTTCCATACCTTGCATATATACCATACGCAGTCCAACTTCCAGCTCCTCCATTGTGAATTTTATTTCCAATAACTTTCATAGTAGAAGAGTAATAACCATAAATTCCATAAAAAGTTGAACCAGAAGATTTATTAGGTCTGTGTATTTCATTAGCAACTAATTCATTGTTAGCGGCATAATATAATCTAATTCCATAATTTTGAAAATCTTGAATATCATTACTATCGATTATGTGACCTGACGTAAATGGTCCAGAAGATCCTTGACCGTTCATAATAATTCCCGCATAACCACCAATCAAAGTGTTTCCTGTAATTCTACAGTTATTGGCATTATCACCATAAGAAAATGATGAAGTAAGACTATTCGTTGCTGTAATACATACTGCTAAACTAGAAGTGATATTTAGTCCAACATTAATCGTGTTATTTTTAATTGTAACACTATCACATCCTCCTCTAAGCATTATTCCAAATACATTAGATGATGCAGTTTCGTTGATGAAGTTAAAATTAGTAATTGTTAAGTGTTTTACACCATTTAAAGCTAAGAAATAAGATCCACCCCCATGGTTGATTGTATTTCCATTTCCATTCATTGTTAATGTATTTGTAGAAGAAGTACCAGGTATATTTGGTAAATCAGTGCTTACAATGTATGGTCCAGATCCAGCAACAACATCAACAAATGTTGCAGCAGAAAGCCCACAATTTAAAGCTGTTGAGAAGAAATCACCAAAAGAATTGAAGTTAGTCCCTGCGGAAGGAGATCCAGCATCAATAGTATAATTTCCGGCTAAACCACCTGCACAAGCTGTAATGAAAGAATTTGGACCAACCACACCTGTAGTATCTCCAGTGTTACATAATCCTGTTATATAAAAATCATATAAAGTAGCTAAACTCAAACCAGTTATGTCAGCAGAATCTACTGATACCTGCATAGTTATTCCTGTTCCAGGTGTAAAACCAATAGGACCATATTCAACTATCCATGCAGTATCAGCACCAGTAGCAGTAGTCCACCCAACTGTTGCACCACTTGTTGTAATGTTTCTTGAGTTAATATTAGTAACTGGACGACAAGGAGTAAATTCTACTACACTTATATCGTCAATAGCTAGATCATGTAAATATCCAGATCCAGTTCCTCCAGCAGAAGAACCTCCTTCTTCTCCTCTTAATCTTACCATTAATTTGTTACCGCCAAATACATAAGCACCCACGTTATAGAAGTGCTCAGACCAAGTACCAAAATTATTTTGTCTAATACTATCGATAGTTATCCAAGAAGTTCCATTATATGCTTCTACATAAATTCCATTCTCTGGATTAAGGATATAAGTTAAATAATTTGAAAGGAAATAGAATTTCAATTCAGGGGTTGTTAATGCAGAGACATTAATTGTATCGGATTGAAGAATTGCTCCAAAATCTGCTGGTGAAGAGAAATCAATATGAGCAAAGTGTGTTTCACTTCCAGTACCAGTATGATCAGGAAGATTATTAATTCCATATCCTGCTCCAGCATCAAAACTCCATCCATCACCAGAAGTCCATGATTCACTCCATCCTGTTGGTGGAACTGATGTGCTTCCTCCTGTGAATGATTCCGTAAAGGGAGCTGTCAGTTGCGATAATGCTCCAAATCCTGAAAGCACAATCATTAAAGTTAAAAAGTAATTTTTCTTCATTTTATTCAATTATAATTCGTTATTAATTTTCTAAGATAGATAAAATAATATATAAATAAGAATAGCTGTTAGTTTTTTTACACGATTTGTGAAACATTTTTTTTAAATGTTCGTAATTAAACGAACCGATTATTACTTTAAAAATTTGATTATCAAAACATTATAATAAAATGTTATTATAATAAAAAAGAATAAAAATTATTATTTTATTCCTTTTACTTCTTTAATTTTTTCGTAGGAATCTTGTACTTTTTGGAATTTCTCTTTAGCTCCTTTTTGAAATTCTTCACCAAGTTGAGCCACTTTATCAGGATGATATTTGATAGCTAGTTTTCGATATGCTTTTTTAATTTCCGATTCTGTTGCAGAATCATCTATACCCAAAACCTTATAAGCATTTTCTAATGAAATACCCTCTTGATTTAAAGAGTCGGTTTTTTGATTGTATCCTCCATTCTCATTTCTAAAATTGAACATTGCCAAAATAGAATTAAATGTTATTTGACTTACACTGAGTGACTGTGCTATTCTCCTTAGAGTTTGCATTTCACTGTTACTCATTTTGCCATCTGCAACAGCAATTCCTATCAAATAATGTAATAATTGTACCTTGGAAGATTTATTAATATTATTATCAATAATCTTACTTACTTTTTCAAGCGAAATATCTTGCGTTAAATAATGCTTTAAATTCTGTAGGTAAATAGCTGATTTCTCCTCACCAAACTGCTTTGCAAAGAATTGTTTTACAAAATTTAACTCGGATTTCATTGTAATTCCATCTGCCTTCATCACAATGGAAGAAAGCATCATTAGGTATTTTCCAAAATCAAAATTTGGGTCTATCTTTTTCTGTTGTGATTTATTTGCTCTATCAAAAGTTGAGCCGATCACAAATCCAATAAGTAAACCTAGGTAATTTCCTTTCATTAGGTACATTCCTATTATACTACCAATAATTCCGCCTATTCCAAATTTCATAGGTTAAATATAGTAAGGAGAAATCATAAAGTAAACAATTACTCCAGTAACGGCAACATACATCCACAAAGGGAAAGTAATGCGTGTTAGTTTTTTGTGACCTTCATAATCGCCAAGATATCCACGCAGATAAGTGAAGCATACAAATGGCGTAATGATAACAGATAATAGAATGTGTGAGATAAGGATGAAATAATACAAGTTTGCAATGTATCCTGTACCACCATATACTGTTGAATCTGAAGTGGCATGGTAAATAACATACAACACCAAAAATCCTACAGAAAGCGACACGGCTACATTGATTAAGTTCTTATGAAGAATTCTCTTTTCTTTTTTAATAGCTATATAAGCGCTTAACAGAACTAAAGCAGTTATTCCATTGATGGTAGCATAAACTGAAGGTAAAAATCCAAAGTCAAACCCTTCTATTTTTACAGAGAACAATAATGCTACTGCGATTGGTAATACAATTGAAATAATTATTGCAAACCTTTTATATTTTTTTTCATTCATTGATTAATAGTTTTAAATCTGTATTTAGTTTTTTTAATTCTTCTTCTTCCAGTCCATCATAAATCCCTCTTATGTATAGGTTTTTGTCTACTAATATAAAAAGAGAAGAGTGAATAAACCCTCCTGGTGCAATATCATCTTCGTCTGTGGTTACCATATAGCTATAAAATCCTAGCTCGTACAATTCGGTTTTTTTTCCTGTCACAAAATTCCAGTTTTTAGTGTCTATGTCAAAAAACTTGGTGTAGCGTTTAAGCTTTTTTGGAGTGTCGGTTTCTGGATCTACTGTATGAGAAAGAAATTGTATTGTTTCCTCATCCAACCATTTTTGTTGAACTTCCTTCATGTTTTTTGTCATTTCAGGACAAATAGTTGGGCAAGTAGAAAAGAAAAAATCTACAATTGTAATTTTACCTTTTAGGTAATCTTCGGTAATAGTATTACTGTCTTGATTTACAAAAGAAAAAGATGAAATTGTATGTTTTATTTCTTTGTTTGTATCCATATCAATTTCGGTTATTCCCAAATAGGGGAGTGTTTCGGAATTGCAGGATGCAATAATAAAAACTATAATGAGTAAATAATAAACTTTGTTCATTTATAACCTGGGTTTAAGGTCCAAATTTAACTCAAAAAAGAGAAAGTTACTTGCTAAACTTTAGGTTCGCTAGCCTTTTTCGTTTTATCGATTGTTTTGTATTCGATAAATAATTTACGAAGGTCTTTTCTTAAGCTTTCAATCTGTAGAGTTTGGTCTCCTTGATATAGGCCACGGACTTTTTTGTTTCTATCAACCAAAATAATCATGCTGTAATAGGTTTTACCACCAACAGTATTGGTCATTTTAAAATCAGATTTTTTCAGATTTCCATTCGGTAAATCAAGATCATAAATTGTATTATCTTCTCCTGTTACCATTGTCCATCTTGATAGATCGTAGTCCATTTGTTGGTCTACAAAATACTTTAAATCTGGAGTTCCTCCATTTGTATCTACTAAATGTGATAAAAACATAAGACCTTCAAAATCTGGTACGTCAAACAGTTTGTCGTACACGAGAAACTTAAGTTGTTTTTGAATGATAGGACATTTTTCTGGACAGGAAGGAATTAAAGTGGAAACAATTAAGGTTTGTCCTTTTGTTGTTTCTTTATTTATGATATTACTATCAATGTCATAAAAAGTGAAGTCTTTAATTTCTGTTTGCTTGCCTAATTCTTCTGTTTTTCCGAAATAGGGTAAGTCTTGAGAATTATTTTTCCCTCTGGCAAGGGTGTATAAAAATATTAATGGGACTCCAAAAAGGATGGCAAACAATCCTATTCTTTTGGTTAGTTTCATAGATTATTAGTTAGTTGTATCCAGCACCTACTTTAAAACCTTCCATAATGATAAGGAAAATCATGTAAATTATAAAGAATACATAAGGGATGATAATTAGTCTTCTAAGCGTTTTGTTTTCATGACCTAAATGCATGAATTCCATCACAATATAAAATGCTTTTACTACTGTCAAAATAATAAAAGACCATTTAACAAAATCCCAATAACTAGCGTCCTTATTTGATAAAATAATACCCATTGCAACTTCTACTGTTGTTATAACAGAAAGTAGAATGGTTACAAACCATACTTTTTTCCTGATGGCTTTTCCTTCTTCTTCAGAATGGTTAACCATTGGTGCATAACTGTCATTTACTATAAGGTCGTCTCTATTTTCCATAATAATATTGTCGTAAACTGTTAACTAATTAAACTAAGTAGAAGAATGTAAATACAAATACCCAAACTAAATCTACAAAGTGCCAATACAATCCTACTTTTTCTACCATTTCGTAGTGTCCTCTTGCTTGATATACTCCTTTTCTTACTTGTAGGAATACTAATAAGTTAATTACTACCCCAGTGAAAACGTGAAACCCGTGAAACCCTGTTACAAAGAAAAAGAAATTAGTATACCTTAAATCATCAGGATTAGCAATGTTATATGGATTATTTGTAAGTGTTGCATTATCTGCCCAAGTAGAAAGTATCCCGTCAGGTCCTGCTATAAAAGTACCCCATTCCCAAGCTTGAGAAAGAAGGAATATTGCTCCTCCAACTACTGTCCATCCTAACCATTTTTGAACACCTTTTTGATCCATTCTATGACCAGCTTCCACCGCTAAGACCATGGTCACTGAACTCACAATTAAGATAAACGTCATTAATGCCACATAGATTAGCGGCAGGTTTGCATGGGTCATTGGGAAGTGAAAAAACACTTCTTCAGCAACTGGCCAAGAATCAGCAGAAGCTTTTGCAAATCCAAGTGCCACTAGAAACCCTCCAAATGTTAATGCATCTGAAACCAAAAAGAACCACATCATCATTTTACCGTAAGTAACTCTGAAGGGTGATACACCACCGCCCCAGGCTGTTGCGGTATCAACATTTCCTACATGCTCTGCCATAACTTTCTAATAATTTTTTACAAGTTTAATGAATTAAAAACAAAAATAACAATAAATAGACCCACAATCCTGCAAAAAAGTGCCAAAAATAACCTCCTAGTTTTATTTTTAATTGATTGTCTTCGTTCAATTCTCTTTTCGAAGTAAGTAATACCATTCTAAAAAGATAAATAAGAGCGATTAATATATGAGCTAAATGTAGTATTGTGAGTACGTAAAAATAAGAGCTACTCACGTTTCCTACCGTTTTTAATTTTTCAACATAAGTAGGAGGTAACGGCATTTTTGAAATTACAACTGCCTCAAAAATTGTTTTGTCCTTATTCTTTTTGTTTTCTTGAACTCTTACAAATTCTTTTCCAAAAGCCATTTTCGGATTGTCTGATTTGAATTCATTGTATTCTTCTTGGTCTATTTTTATGGCTTGTTGCCCCATAAAATAAAAGCCATCTTTTTCCTGAATTAGTTTTTTTCCTTGAAATTCTATGATGTAATCCTTACCATACTCTCCATCTAGTATAATTTCTCCAGTGTCTTTGTTGTAAATTTTTTCTGATAAAACATATCCTTTATCTTTTAATTGGCTCCAGGCAAAAAATTGAGAGATTCCAAATGCAATTCCTAAAATCAAAGTTACTGATAAGAAAAGAGTTGTTTTTTTACTGTTTTTTAGTCTGGAGCTTCTTACAGCGAATATCATTGTAGTACTACTTAATAATATGATTGCTGTGCTTATCCATAATAAATTTGGTAAAGCAAATCTAACCCAAAAGTTATCTCCTTTGGAAACAATATACCCACTGGTTAATCCTGCAAATACCATGATGATTGAAAATATTGCAAACCAAACAATGTTTGTTTTGGCTTTTCTGCGGGCATTTTCATAATACTTTTCAATGTTTTGTTGTTCTTCCATTGTGTTGTTTTTAATTGATAAAATAGACTTGTACCATCAGGTCTAAGTAATAGAATAAAAAGACTAAAGGAAGGTATGAAAAAGAGGCAAACATTAGTTTCAATGCATCTTTATCTTCCAATGATTTATATAATTTTATTGCTGGAATGATGAAGTAGATTCCCAATATGATACTCAGTATCATTGAGGTTATTCCTGAAACATTAAATACCCACGGTAACAAACCTGCCGGGATAACAAAAAAAGAGTAGAACAGAATAATAAAAGCTGTTCTTCTGTCTTTGTGATCACCAAAGGGTAACATTTTGTATCCTCCTTTTTCGTAATCTTCACTTCCTTTCCAAGCAATTGCCCAAAAGTGAGGAAATTGCCAAACAAACTGTACCAAAAATATCATTCCCGGTTCAAACCCAAATTCACCAGATGCGGCAATGTATCCAATCATAGGAGGAATACTTCCTGGGAAAGCACCTACAAAAACTGAGATTGGCGTTACTTTTTTTAGTGGGGTGTAAACAGCAACATAGGAAACCAAGGCAATAATTCCAAGGGCAAATGAGATAGTATTTATTTTATACAAAAGAAAAAGTCCTATAATTCCGAGGATTGAGGAAACAAGAAGTCCTTCGGTTACGCTCATTCTTCCTGCTGGGATTGGACGATTTTCTGTGCGCTTCATTTTTCCATCCGATTTTCTTTCAATTACTTGATTGAATCCATTGGATGAACCAGTTACTAAAAACCCTCCGAGAATAAGGAATAAAAAAGTTTGCCAAGAAAAATCATAATCCATTTTGTGGGATAGCGGATAAACTTCTGCTGTTAATAGAGCGATTCCATAACCTAACCCTGCAGAATAGACAACCAAACTTGCAAGACGTAGCTTTGTAAGTGAGGCGTAATCAGCTAATTTCAATTTTAAACTAAATTTAGCTATTTGTTTTGTTGTGTTTTCTGATTCCATTTAAGTTACAAAATTAATTATAATTCAATCAAAAGGCTACTTATTTGAGTTAAATATTGACACAAAAAAAAGGAATTGATTTTAATCAATTCCTTTTTTAATAATTTAAATAAAAAGTTTCTTATCTATTAACGATTTAAGGACTCTTTCTGAGTAGAATAATTAATTCTTAATGCATCTACATTTCTCAATTCATTTTCAATTTTATCGATAATGTCCATGTCCACATCATCTTTATCAGCAATGATTGCAACAGTTGCTTTGTCACTTTTTAATTGAGACCTTTCCTCTCTTTTTATTTTGATAAAAGTTCTGATTTCAACAAAATTAGGAACAATTTGGTCGTCCAATTGAAGTCTTGCAGTAGTACCAAAAGCTTTGTTTTTTGGAATACCAACATTAATATAATCAATGGCTTCGTTTTTATCCAATTGGATAATTTCTTTTCCTGTTGGTTTAGTAACTTCCACTTTTAAGTCACTTTGCTTCATAGATGAAACCGTAACAAAGAAAGCCAATACAATAAATACAATATCTGGTAAAGATGCTGTAGATACTTCAGGTACTTCTTTCGATTTATTTTGTCTAAATTTTGACATAATTTTAAATATTAATTTTTAAACTTCTTTTGGTGGAAGTTTGATAATTTTTTGAGGATAAACCTGACGAATAGCATTAATCTTTGCTTTGTCTTCTTCAGTTTTTACTTCTGCTCTAATGCTTTCTAGAGAACTGTAAGTAACACCAAAGGCATCCATGGCTTTTTGATCTCTTAATTGGTTAAGCCCTGTCATTATTTTATCTCTTACTCCAATGTATTTCCCGTAAGTAGTTGCTTTATCGTATTGTATTGCAATAGTTGCGGCTTTATTTACAGTACGGTAAGTTCCTACCAGTTTTACAGCCTCAAGTTTTGTTTCCCATTGTTTTAGTTGGTCATTTACAATTCCTAATGCAGCACCTTTTGCTGTTTCTTTGTTGGCTTTAAGTATAGCAATGTTTTTAATGCATTCGTCTAATGTTACAACATCCATTCTTGGTAAGAAATCAGCATCAGTTGGGTTTGTCATAAATTCTTTTACAACATCCACAATGTCTTCTAATTCTTTATCCCATTCCCCTTCAATTAGTAATTGATCGTCTTTATTAATCAATATTTCAAGAATATTTTTCTCGTTAATTTCTGGTGGTTTTTCAGTAGGATTATCTCTTTTTTGAGGTAATACAGCAGGCAATCCAGATTCTTTTTCAAGGGTAGTGGCTATGATAATAAAGGCAAGTAAGATAAATGCAATATCTGCAATAGAACTGGCATCTACTCCTTGTTGTTTACGTCTTGACATAATCTAAGTTTTTAATTTATTACTTTGAATAACCTTTTACAAGGCCCCAAACAAGGTCTACTAATAAAATAAGAGCTCCTGGAATAAGAACAAACAATAATCCATTTACCCAAAAGTTACTTTTAGATACAGCATCTGCTGCACCCTCTTCTCCTATTGATCTTACTAGTTTATCAAATCCTTCGGTATCAGAACCAGAATTAAGTGATGCCCATATCAAAGCGAGAATTACGATCCCGACAAATATTAAGGAAGGAATTCCTTTTTTGAAGTCTGTCCTTAACGTTTTTATTAATCCCCATAACAAGAAGACAACCATAAGTCCTCCAGCAAGAAAAAGAATAAGCGTCATGTAGTTTACTCCAGCTAGTATATTTCCTTCTATTTGGCTTATTTTATTTTCATAAGCTTTTTTTCCTTCTTCAGCATAATTTGCATTAGTAGCTAATCCTTGGTCAATTAATTCAACACCCATTTGATCAGGGTCGTAAGAATCTGGTGCTCCATTACTCATCATTCCCCAGACAAAATAGGCAGTGATGATAAATAATAATACTGACACAAAGAAAAGTGCTCTTGAAAGTGTTTTATTTTCCATGTTTTTTATTTTTGTTATTTAACAAAGACTAAGTTTAAACTTAATCGTTTTGTTACAATTATTTATTGTTCTTGATAACCATATCCACTAATGAGATAGAAGCATCTTCCATGTCATTAACTATTCCATCAATTTTAGAAATGATGTAGTTGTAAAATACTTGAAGAACGATTGCTGCAACAAGTCCAGCCAAAGTTGTATTTAAGGCTACTTTCATTGCTCCTGCAATTTGTACCGGCTCAGTTTGTCCAGTTATTTCAATAATATCAAATACTTCAATAATACCGATAATTGTTCCTAAGAACCCAAGCATTGGTGCAGTTGCGATAAATAAAGAAATCCAAGAAAGATTTTTCTCTAACAATCCAGCTTGTACACTTCCGTAGTTTACAACAGATTTTTCTACTGCTTCCACTCCTTCGTCTGCTCTATCAAGTCCTTGGTAAAAAATACTTGCTACTGGTCCTCTTGTGTTTCTACACACATCTTTAGCAGCTTCAATTCCTCCGCTTTGCATAGCTTCTTCTACTTCAGAAAGTAATTTTTGGTTGTCAGTTGTACTCATGTTTAAGTAAATGATTCTTTCGATACTCAATGCAAGTCCTAATAAGAATACTAAGAATACAAGTGCCATAAATTCTGGTCCACCATCAATAAAGTATTGTTTTACTTTTTGTACGATTCCTACTTTTACTTTATTTACTGCCTTTGGAGCAATTTCTTTTTCTGCTTTTAGTTTGTCTGCTGAATCAGATTTTGCCTTTGCTGCAATTTCTGCTTCAACTTTAGCTATAGAATCAGAAGTTGTGTCTGCAAAACTTGCCGTATTCATTCCGAATGTAAAAAGAATGATTAGTGTGAATAGTGATATTACTTTTTTCATGGTTATTTTTTTTTGTCTTGTTGTTATTTTATTGTTTGTTATTGTATTTTCTATTTTTTTAAATGCAGAGAGGAAGGGATTCGAACCCTCGATATAGTCACCCATATACACGCTTTCCAAGCGTGCGCCTTAAGCCACTCGGCCACCTCTCTAATTTCCCATCTGCTTAATGCGGAAGATTTTTATCTCAAATATTGCATCTACTTTCGTAAATACACGGCAAAATACGAAAAATATTTTAGTACCAAAAGAAAATTGAATAAACGGTTAATAATTTAATATTAACGGTACCTATTAGTTTTTGAAAGAGATGGACTATCTGTATAAAAAAATGTATAAATAATATCTTTACTGCAAAGAATGAGTTAAGTTTTGTATTTTTGTGGAAAGTAAAATTTAGCTGAATGAAGGACAACTATTGTATATTGATGGCAGGGGGAATTGGGAGCAGGTTTTGGCCTATGAGTACAGAGGAGTTTCCGAAACAATTTCATGATGTATTGGGGATGGGAAAGACTTTGTTGCAAATGTCATTCGACAGAATGTTGTTGGTTTGTCCTAAAGAAAATATATACATTGTTACCAATTTGGATTACAAAGAATTAGTTCAGGAACAATTACCAGGAATAGATGAAAATCAAATTTTACTAGAGCCTAGTCGAAAAAACACAGCTCCTTGTGTTGCTTACGCCAGTTATAAGATAAAAAAATCTAATCCAAACGCTACTTTGGTAGTTGCTCCTTCTGATCACATTGTGATGAATGAAGTGGCTTTTAAAGAAACGTTAGAAATAGCTTTAGACAAAGCAAATTCTGAAGATTGCTTAGTTACTTTGGGAATAAAACCAAGCAGGCCTGATACCGGTTATGGGTATATTCAGTTTTTAGATAATATAAAAGGGACTCCAGATGTGGTGAGGGATGTAAAAATGTTTACAGAGAAACCAAATTTAGAATTGGCTACAGAGTTTATTGATAGTGGAGATTTTTACTGGAATGCAGGAATTTTCATTTGGACAGTAGATTCTATTATAGAGTCTTTTGAAAAGCATTTGCCTGAGATACACGATTTGTTTATTGAAGGAATGAACGTGTACAATACCGACATGGAATCTGAATTTATTGAACATACTTATGCCGAATGTAAAAATATTTCTATTGATTACGGAATCATGGAGAAAGCACAAAATGTGTATGTCGTTCTTTCAGATTTTGGTTGGAGTGATTTGGGTACTTGGGGAGCACTTTATGGACATATTGATAAAGACGAAAACAACAATGCTATAATTGGAAATAAAGCCAATTTATACGATTCTAAAGATTGCATTGTTCGTTTGCCAAAAGATAAGTTAGCAGTAATTCAAGGGTTAGAGGATTACATTGTAGTAGAGGAAAAAGGAGTCTTGCTTATTTGTAAAAAAGCAGAGGAACAAAGAATTAAGGAATTTGTAACTGACTTGAAGCAGAAGAAGAGATAGGGGAGGAGGAAAGAGAAACTCTTTTCGATAAAAATTAAAACGAAATATTCAAAAATTAAATAGTGTAACCTTAGAGTTGTGCACCAAGAAAGATATGATAACAAAATTATTTCATAAAGGTATAGCGAAAAAAGTATTAACTAATCTAGCAAATTCTAAGACGGATGTAAAAATTGCGGTAGAGTGGTTTACCAATCCAGTTTTTTATAAAACATTAATAAAACTGAATGAGAATGGTGTAAAAATAGAATTGATTGTTAGTGATGACAAGATGAATTTTACTCATCCAAAAATTAATTTTCAAAAATTGATAGACCTAGGTATTAAGATCAGAGTATCTCAATCTCCAAACTTAATGCACAATAATTTTTGTGTGATAGATGAAAGATTAGTTGTGACGGGAACTTACAGCTGGACTCTAAGAGCTGAACTTTATAATTTTGAAAATATCATTGTGAGTAATGATAAGGAATTGATAAATGATTATTTGGATTGTTTTGCCAATGTAACAGAGAACACAACCGAAATTACTGAAGTAGATAAATTCAGCTTTTCTACCGTTACTTCTCAAGCAGAAATTGATTTTGAATTTGGATTGGAAAGTATTCCGCAAAGAATTGAAATTATTGCAGATGCTCAACCTAAAGTAAAAGCTAAAAAACACTCAAAAGAAATTTTGGAGCAGATAAAGAAAGCGGAATTACTTTATATTAGCGGAAAGCACCAGGATTGTATTGAGTTTTGTGGAATTATGTTGATAGAAAATGACCAAGTTGAAGAGGTTTATATTCTTTTGGCAAAAGCTTACTGGCGAGCAGGTAATATTAAAAGCCTTATAAGTACAGCCAAAAAAGCACAAGAACTAAACAGTGAATTGTACCAAGCATATAATTTGTTAGGGATAGGGTATTCTAAAGATGGGAAAGAGCAATTATCGAGTAAGAATTTTAATATTTGTATAAAGAAATTCCCTAAAGATCATGTTTTTGTAAGAAACAGAGCTATTGCATCTATAGATTTAGAATCGGATCCGGATATTCCTGTGAAATTTAGAAACAAGTATAAGATAAAAGCGGATGCTGATTTGGAAAGAATAATCGAAATCATAAATGAGTTAAAAGAGGAGGATTTGGATTGTTACCAAAAGTATTCTCGTGCTTTTGCTTATTCGCAACTAGGTAAACTTAGCCTTGCAAGAAAAGACATAAAAGAAGCAATTGAAATGTATGGAGAATTTACTGATAAATTAGAAAAAGATAAGAATCAATTTACAGAAATGAAGAAATTACTTTCTCAGCTGAAGAAGGCGAAGGAGTAAGGTTTATTTATTTAATTAGAAAGGGCTCATTGAAATTTTTCAATGAGCCCTTTTTAGTCTATCGCCTAAAAGCGAAGCGGTCTAACATCTAGTTAAACCGTAGCAATACATTTCAATTCAATTCCAATAGGAGTAGGAAGGCAATTAATTTCACAAGTTGTTCTACAAGGTAAGTTGTCTTTAAAGTACTCAGCATAAATTTTATTGTAAATCTTAAAATCGTCTTTCATGTTGGTCAAGAAAACGGTTACATCTACCAATTTATCCCAAGAAGAACCACTTGCTTCTAAGATTAATTTCACGTTTTTAAATACCGAATGACACTGAATTGCAATGTTGTAGGATTTAATTGTTCCATCTTCATTTAGCTCTACTCCGGGAATTACTTTGGTTCCTTTTTCTCTCGGTCCCACTCCCGATAAAAATAATAAATCGCCCACTTTTCTTGCATGAGGGTACATTCCTACTGGTTCTGGTGCTTGATCTGAATTAATTTTTTCCATCTTTTATAAACTTATAATTTTTATTTCTATTCTTCTATTTTTATCTCTTCCCCATTTTTGGTGGTTAGGAGAAATAGGACTTTTTTCTCCGTATCCCAAATGCGTCAATCTTTCTTCTGCGATTTCGTTATTCAGTAAATAATTATAAACCGATTGAGCTCGTAATTGTGAAATGGTATCGTTATTTTCTTTTATCCCTGAGTTATCTGTATATCCTCCAATCTCTATGTAGATCTTTGGATTGTTATTCATAAAGCCAACCAAAGCAATTAAATCTATGTTGTTTGAGTCTGCAATGTTCGATTTTCCAGATGCGAAACTAAAATTATCTAAAATGTATGAATTTCCAATAGTTATTGACGAAGAATTTATCGATTTCAAGTATAATAACTCTTCTTCGTAAGCCGATTCATCTACCAAACTATTATTTCCAAAATCTCTTTTTTGCGTAATCCTCACTTCAATTCTACGGTTACTTTCTCTTCCAGATTTATATTTGTTACTAAATGCAGGATGAGAAGAACCAAAGCCCTTGTAAGTCATTTGACTCGCAGAAACACCTTTGCTTATCATGTGGTTGTATACAAATTTTGCTCTCTGCGTAGATAAGGTTTTGTTTTTGGTTTCATTTCCACTTCTGTCTGTATGGCCTCCAATCTCTACTTTTAAGTCAGGATATTTAGTTAATGCTTCGTACAAATAATTTAAATCTTGGTTAGAAGAAGGATTGGCAATAGAAGTTCTTCCTGGAGCAAAACTTACGTCATATAAAATCAATCGGTAGTTCACAGGAATTGCCTCAGGTACAATTACTAAATGTTCTATTTCTAGGTGAATTTTAGAACTATCTAAGATTTTTGGCATGGGAGGACAAATGGAATTACCCATTTTGTCACTCAATTTGAATTCTTCTATCGGTACAAAATCATTTATTTGATCCCTTATCGTTCTGTACCTTGGACTTTGGTTTGCGCCATCTGTAGCAATGTCCCAATAGCTTGTCGCTTGTAAATTAGTGTAGCCACAAAATTGTTTCAACAGAATAGCGGAAATATAGCCTGAAGCATGCCATCCGTTCCAACAATGAAGGTAAACGGGTCCAACAGATTCTTGTGTTGCACTTTCGTAGACCATTTTAACCATTTCGTAAACATGAGTATTGTCGAAATAATCGAGCTGAAGATACTCTACGTTATTTTTTTCTCCATCAATGCAATTACAATTCACGGCACTGTAAGCTGAATCAAAATTTCTTTGGTATAAATAAATAGATTTTGAAAACCCTTCTTTACATAAATTGATTAATCCATCATCTGGCAATGGATTTTGATTTTTCCTTTTGTCTGTCTTATGGTAATAATTGTTTCCACCACCACGGTAAGCAATTCCATGAAGTATTGGACGCAAGTTCCTTGTTCCGTATAGTTTATCTTCATTATTTCCGTAATTGTCGGTAATTTTCTTTAATAAATCGGTTTCGTTATACCTGTTTTTGTAAAAATTAGGAGAAAGCGAATCATTTTCTTTTACTACAGAGTCATTACTAATCAAAGTGTTTCCTTGAGAAAAATTTGCCAAAGAAATTGAAATAAATAATAAGAAAAGAAAGTGCTTTTTTTGCATGAATGAAGTTTAGTTTAGATAACTTTTTAAAGTTAAATTATATTGTTTTAATTGTTGAATTTGGACCATTTTTTTTTTCCATATTTATAAATATCTCCAATAAACAGTCCAACTCCAATTGTGTAAGTAGGAGAATTGAAATTTTCGATAAGTTTACTATTTCCTACCAATACGACTCTATACCCAACTCCTGCACTGATACTAATATACCTCAAGAATCGATAAGTAACTTTCATTCCTGGTTCATAAAGAACCATGAAGTTTTTCTTAAACTTCTCTTTGTTCTTGGTTTCGTAAAAAGATTGTCCAAACCCTAGGTAAATAGGAATGGAAACTATAAAATTATTTTTTTCTAAAAAGGAATACTCTACAAAAGGAGAAACATACCTAAGCTTGAGTGTGGCTGTATCCTTTTCGTTAATTACACTTTCGAAATCTGTGATAAGCCAATTATAACCCAAAGCCATAGTAAATTGTTTGTTGTAAGAAATACCTGCAGATATTCCTTTTACTTGTGCTCGATAATTCGAAATAAACGAGTTTCGGGTATTGAAGTTTCCGTAGAAGTTTGGTGTTTTTGTAACACTGATTCTTATGGAATCAAATATTTGTGCACTTCCCATAAATGGTAAGAAAAAGAGCGTTATGTAAATTAGTTTTTTGATAGAGTAAATTTAGGAAAAAACGAAGTTTTATTGAATTTAATTAATAATCTCTATCCATAGTCTATTGTTCATAGCATAACATTGTTATTCCGAATTTATTTCGGAATCTTTATTCATTTAAATGCTACAAAAAGTAACATGAAATATTCTTTGTTAGATCCTGAATCAAGTCTAGGAGATAAACTTATTTGACTAGCTAGAGCTTTAGCTCAGTATTAGGATCCCAAAACAATTCTTTGAAGCTTGTGATTTTGTCTTCTTTTACTTCAATTCCTTCTTTTTCTAATAATTCTTGCATTCTGGAAGGTGGATTGAAATGTGCTTTCCCTGTCAGTAATCCATTTCTGTTTACTACTCTGTGAGCAGGAACTGGTTCTTTTTGTGAGTGCGAAGCATTCATTGCCCATCCTACCATTCTTGAGGATTTTGCAGAACCCAATGCTTTTGCAATAGAACCGTAATTGGTAATTCTTCCCTCAGGAATTAAACGCACAATATTTAATACGTGACTGAAGAAGTCTTGATTTTTGTCTGGGATTGAGGTCATTTGTTAAAAATTATAACAACATTCCCAAAGCCCTATTCAATCCAGAAATCAAAATATCTACCTCTTCTTTCGTATTATAAAAACTAAATGAAGCTCTTGCCGTTCCAGGAATTTCAAAGAAATCCATAAGTGGCTGTGTACAATGATGACCTGTTCTTATTGCAATTCCTAGTTTGTCTAAAATTACTCCAATATCAAACGGGTGAACTCCATCTACTACAAAGGAAATGACAGAAGTTTTATGCTCTGCTTCACCAATGATTTTTAATCCATTTATCTTCCTTAATTCTTGAGTAGCGTAGTGTAATAATTCTTTTTCTTGTTTCTTAATGAATTCAAACCCGATAGAGTTTACATAATCAATAGCAGCCCCAATTCCTATTCCTCCGGCAATGTTTGGTGTTCCTGCTTCGAATTTATGAGGCAATTCATTGTAAGTTGTTTTCTCAAACGTAACAGTTTTTATCATGTCTCCACCCCCTTGGTAAGGAGGTAAATCATTCAACAACTCTTCTTTTCCAAATAAGATTCCTGTTCCAGTTGGTCCAAATAATTTATGCCCAGAGAACACAAAAAAATCGGCATCTAATTTTTGCATATCCACTCTATCGTGACCAATTGCTTGTGCTCCGTCAACTAAGACCAAAGCATTGTTTGCATGAGCAATTTTTATAATTTCTTCAGTCGGATTAATTGTTCCAAGAGAATTGGAAGTATGAGTAAATGAAACCAGTTTCGTTTTTTCTGTGATTAATTTTTTGAATTCTTCCACAATTAATTCTCCTTTTTTATTAATAGGAATTACTTTAAGAATCGCTTCCTTTTCTTCGCAAAGCATTTGCCAAGGAACAATATTAGAATGATGTTCCATTGCTGTAATAATAATTTCGTCTCCTTTTTGGATGTGCTTTTTTCCAAAAGAACTTGAAATTAAATTAATAGAGCCCGTAGTTCCCGAAGTAAAAATTACTTCATGAGAATGCTTAGCATTAATAAATTGTTGAATCTTTACTCGAGCCTCTTCATAAGCAGTAGTTGCTTCTTGACTCAATAAGTGAACTCCTCTATGGATGTTACTATTCTCATTATCATAATATTTGCTTATTGCATCTATTACTATTTGAGGTTTTTGGGTAGTGGCTCCATTGTCCAAATACACAAGTGGTTTTCCGTTCACTTCTCGTGATAGAATTGGAAAGTCGTTTCTTATCTCCTTTAATGTTTTCAAAATTTAGATTTTTAGATTATAGATTTTTAGATTTTAAATAAATAAAAAAATCAATTTGTGTAATTTATTCTATCTCAAAAAAAGCAATTTTCATTACTCTAAACTCTAAGAGCGAAGCGATCTATAATCTAGGATCTAGATTTACTCCATTCCGTATAATTCTAATACTTTTTCTTTCAGTTCTGGGATTTCAATTTTTTCTACCACTTCTCCCAAGAATGCTCCAATTAATAATGCTGTTGCAGATTTTTTGCTCAGCCCTCTAGATTGCAAGTAGAATACAGCCTCATCATCCAGTTGTCCAGAAGTAGAACCGTGGCTACATTTTACGTCATCAGCATATATTTCTAACTCAGGTTTAGAGTTCATTGTAGCGTCATCAGAAAGTAAGACATTGTTATTACTTTGAAATGCATTTATTTTTTGAGAATCTTTTCTTACGAATACTTTTCCGTTAAAAACTCCTGTAGCTTTGTCTGCTATAGTTCCTTTGTAGTGTTCATTACTCTCACAATGTGCAGCTAAATGATCCACTAGAGTATGATTATCTATGTGCTCACTACCTGTAGGTTGGTAAGCTCCAAATAAGTTTGTTTCACAGTTTTTACCATTCACAAATACATTGGTGTTGTTTCTTATCCAATCTCCTTTTATTGTGTAGTTGTAAGCAGAAAATACCGAATCTCTTTCTTGATTTACTACATTGGTAGTCATAACGTTCATTCCTTTTTTGTAATCTTGAATTACATAGAAATTTAGTTTACTGTTTTTTTCTAAGAAGAATTCGTTTACCGAATTTTGAAAAAACTTATTCGTGTTATTATTTATAGAACTTTTTAGAATAGTAAGCGAAGAGTTTGTAGTAGACACAAACATATTTCTTGGTTGAGAAATAATGTTCTCACCAGTAGAATAATGTATAATGTGAATAGGTTTAGCAAATTCTCCTTTTGCTTTTATAAGTACTCCATCTGTAAAGTAAGCAGTGTTAAGTGCAGAGAATATATTGGTAATAGAATCCAAGTTTTTAGAAAAACACGAATCGTAATCGTGAGATTTTGAATCACTAAAAGCAACAATCTCTAACTCATCTGAACTAGGTAAATTAGAATTTACTAAAGAGATAAATCCGTTTATAAAAACGATTTCATACGTTTCTAAATTTGGTATTCTTACTTCATCCAAGTCAATTTTTTCTTCCGATAAATTTTTGAAATGGTAAGTTTCACGAGCTATTTTAGTAACTCTTGAGTATTTCCAGTATTCGTTTCTTGTTGTAGGAAAATCTAATTGGGTTAGAATTTCTTTGGCTTTTTTTCTTGATTCTGAAAATTTTTCCCAACATGGCAAGTTTTCGTTTGCTATGCTCGAAACAAATTCAGATACTTTGTTATTTGCAATAATAGTTGTCATTCTTTTCGCTTTTTAAATTTTTAATTAAGCGTTTACTTCCTCTTTAATCCAGTCGTATCCTTTTTCTTCTAGTTCTAGAGCCAATTCTTTACCTCCAGATTTCACGATTCTTCCTTTATACAAAACGTGTACAAAGTCTGGAACTATGTGGTCCAATAATCTTTGGTAATGCGTAATAACAATAGTTGCATTATCTTTCGATTTCAATTTATTAACTCCGTGCGATACAATTTTAAGTGCATCAATATCAAGGCCAGAGTCTGTTTCATCCAAAATAGCTAACTTGGGGTCAAGCATTGCCATTTGAAATATTTCATTTCTCTTTTTCTCTCCTCCACTAAATCCTTCGTTCACGTATCTTTTTAATAAAGAAGCGTCCAATTCTACTAAAGCAGATTTTTCTTTCACTCTAGCCAAAAATTCTTTGGCTGCCATTGGTTCTTCCCCTTTTGCTTCTCTCGTTTCGTTTATTGCTGTTCTCAAGAAGTTCATGTTACTCACTCCTGGGATTTCAATTGGATATTGAAACGCAAGGAAAATTCCTTTTCTTGCTCTTTCT